>JAABUM010000753.1_pt1 | contig 53930 bp, 48 predicted proteins | sample 5559161 | NCBI WGS metagenome assembly JAABUM01 (sample SAMN10711868, study PRJNA513369) | rock metagenome | isolation source: Antarctica rocks | place: Antarctica: Victoria Land, Siegfried Peak nord
GCGGCACGCCGCAGGAGCGAACGGCGGCCCCGATGAGAGCCGAACCCGGCGCTGCCTTAAGTGGGCGCAGCCCTCGCGGCCTCCCTCACCCCGACCCTCTCCCGGAGGGAGAGGGAGCAGCAGCATCCGGGCGGCAGCATGATCTTCGCCGCCCCCTGGCTCCTGCTCGCCCTGGCCGCGCTGCCGCTGCTGTGGTGGCTGCTGCGCGTTACGCCGCCGGCCCCGCGCACCCAGTCCTTCCCCGCCATACGCCTGCTGGCCGGGCTGCGCGCGCCGGAGACGACGGCGGCCCGCACCCCCTGGTGGCTGCTGGCGCTGCGGATCGTGGCGGCCGGGCTGGTGGTGGCCGGCCTGGCCGGCCCCGTGCTGGACGCTGGCGGCGCCCTGCCCGGCGCCGGGCCGCTGCTGCTGGTGATGGACGACGGCTGGGCCAGCGCGCCTGATTGGCCCGCCCGCGTCGCCGCCGCCAACGCCGCGCTGGACCGCGCCGCTCGCGACGGCCGCCCTGCCCTGCTGCTGACCACAGCGCCCGGCGAGGCCGACACCCCGCCGGCCCTGCCCCCTGCCTCCCCCGTCCCGGAGCTGCGCCCTCGCCTGGCCGCGCTGCGCCCCAAGCCCTGGCTGCCCGACCGTGCCGCCGCCGCAAAGGCGCTGGACGGCGTGCAGGCCGGCGCCGTCGTGCTGATCTCGGATGGCGTTGCGGCGCCCGGCGACGCCGCCTTCGGCCGCGCGCTGGCCGCCGCCGGGCCGGTCACAGAAATGCGGCCCGACCTGTCCGCCGTGCGCGTGCAGCGTCCGCCGCGCGCCGACGCCGGCGGCCTGGTCGCGCGCATCGAGGCGCTGCCGCAGCCTGCCGACCAGCCGCTGGCCGTGCTGGCGCAGACTGGCGACGGCCGCACCCTGGCGCGGGTGGAGGGCGTGCTGCGCGCCGGAGCCGCCTCCGCCGAGGTTCCCATCGTGCTGCCGCCCGAGCTTCGCAACCAGTTGGCCCGCTTGGTGCTCGCTGGCCCGGCGTCTGCCGGCGGCGTCGCGCTGCTCGACGAACGCTCCCGCCGCCGCCCGGTCGGTTTGCTGGCGGCGGAGTCCGGTGCCGACACGCCGCTGATCGGCCCGCTGTTCTATGTCCGCCGCGCCCTGGCCCCCACCAGCGAGTTGCGCGAAGGCACGTTGACCGCCCTGCTGTCGCGCGACCTGTCCGTGCTGGTGCTGGCCGACGTGCCGCTGGACGGAGACGAGGCCCGCGCATTGGACGCCTGGGTCGGCAAGGGCGGGCTGCTGATCCGCTTCGCCGGGCCGCGGCTGGCGGAGGCCGGGATGCAGGACGAGGACACCGGCGCCCGTGCAGCGCCCGACCCGCTGCTACCGGTGCGGCTGCTGGCCGGGGACCGGCAGTTGGGCGGCGCCCTGTCCTGGAGCCAGCCGGCCGCGCTGGCGCCGTTCCCCGCCGCGTCGCCCTTCGTCGGCCTGGCGGTGCCGCCGGAGGTGCTGGTGAACCGCCAGGTCCTGGCCGAGCCGACGGCGGTGCTGGCCCAGCGCACCTGGGCCGGGCTGGCGGACGGCACGCCGCTGGTGACGGCGGCGCCGCACCGCCAGGGGCGGGTGGTGCTGTTCCATGTCACGGCCAACGCCGACTGGTCCAACCTGCCGCTGTCCGGCCTGTTCGTGGACATGCTGCGCCGCCTGGTGGACCTGTCGGCGGGCGTGGCGGGCGTGGCGGACGATGCCATGCTGGCGCCGTCCGAGACCCTGGACGGCTTCGGCAGCCTGTCCCCGCCGTCCCGCGCCGCCACCGGCATCACGGCGGCGGACCTGGCCAGCCCCGCCGTGTCGCCGCGCCACCCGCCGGGCATCTACGGCCCGCCGAGCGGTCGCCAGGCGCTGAACCTGGGCGCCGCGCTGCCGCAACTGGCCGCCGCCCCGGCGGTGCCCGGCGCCACGTTCGCCGCGCTGACGGGCGCCGCACGGGAGCGTCCGCTGGGGCCGGGGCTGATGGCGCTGGCGGTCGGGCTGCTGGCGCTGGACCTGCTGCTGTCCTTATGGCTGCGCGGGCTGCTGCGCGCGGGGGCTGCAACGGCGGCGCTGCTGCTGGCCGTCGTGCCCGCGCAAGCCGCCGACCCGCAAACCCTGCCGGCCCTGGCGACGCGGCTGGGGTATGTCCTGACGGGCGACGCGCGGGTGGACGGCGTGTCGCGCGCCGGGCTGCTGGGGTTGTCCGCCTACGTGAACCGGCGCACCGCCGCCAGCCTGGCCGATCCTGCCGGCGTCGTGCCGGGGGAGGACGACCTGGCGTTCTATCCGCTGCTCTACTGGCCCGTCACCTCGGACGCCGCGCCCAACTCCACCGCGGTTGCGGCGCTGAACGACTATACCAGCCGCGGCGGCATCATCCTGATGGACACCCGCGGCGGCGGGACGGAAGGGGCAGGCACCGGCGCCGGCTTCAACCCCGGCACCGACGCCGCGTTGCGCCGCATCAGCGCCGGCTTGCAGGTGCCGCCGCTGGCGCCGCTGAGCGGGGAGCATGTGCTGGCGCGCTCGTTCTACCTGCTGCAGGAGTTCCCTGGGCGGTTCGAAGGGGACACCGTATGGGTCGGACGCGACCAGGACCGCAGCAACGACAGCGTCAGCCCTGTCATCATCGGCGCGCACGACTGGGCTGCCGCTTGGGCGGTGGACGGCGCCGGGCGCAACCCCTACGCAACCATCCCCGGCGGCACTCGGCAGCGCACGCTGGCCTACCGGTTCGGGGTGAACCTGGTAATGTACGCGCTGACGGGGAACTACAAAGGCGACCAGGTGCATGTGCCGGCGCTGCTGGAGCGGCTAGGGCAATGAGTGCTGTCCTTCCCCCTCTCCCTTCGGGAGAGGGCCGGGGTGAGGGGGTCTTGGCTGCGGAGCGGAGACGGATGGTGCCGGTGGCGCGAGGCCCTGCATCGGCTGGGACCGCGCCTCAAGACCCCCTCACCCCGGCCCTTTCCCGGAGGGAGAGGGAGCAGGCGGGCGAAGCCTGCTTCAGGAGGTGCGTCCCATGAAGCTTGAACAAGCCTACGCCGCCCTGCGCTTCGACCCGGCGCTGCCGTGGTGGGCGCTCGGCGCCCTGGTGGCCCTGTGCGCCCTGGCCCTGCTGCCCGCCATCCTGCGCCGCGCCCGCGGCACGGCCTGGCGCGGCCTGGCGTTCCTGGTGCTGCTTGCCTGGCTGTCCGGCCCGCGCCTGATCCGCGAGACCCGCGACACCTTGCCCGACATCGCCCTCCTAGTCGTGGACCAGACCGCCAGCATGACCGTGGGCGACCGCGCCGCCCTGCGCGACGCCGCCCGCGCCCGCTTGCAGGAGCAGGCGTCCCACATGCCCGACCTGGAGCTGCGCACCATAGATGTGCCGGAGGCCGGGCACGACGGCACCGCCCTGTTCGCCGCCATGGACCGCGCCCTGGCCGACATCCCTCGCGCCCGCCTGTCCGGCATCGTCGCGCTCACGGACGGCCAGGCCCATGACATCCCGGCAACGCCGCCCGTCGGCCCCATCCACATCCTGATCCCCGCCAAGGGCGAGGAGACCGACCGCCGCCTGCGCGTGATCGAGGCGCCGACCTTCGGCGTCGTCGGCAAGGACGTCACCATCAAGGTGGCAGTGGACGACCTGGGAGTGCCCAATCCCGCCGGCAACGCCCGCCTGACCCTGCGCCGGGACGGTGAGCCGCCGGTGGTGCAGAATGTGCCGGTCGGACGCGAGGTGGAAGTCACGCTGCCCATCACCCGTGCCGGGCCGACCATCGCCGAGCTGCAAGTCGCCCCCCTGCCCGGCGAGGTCAGCCAGCTCAACAACCGCACCGTCGTCCAGGTCAACGGCGTCCGCGACCGCCTGCGCGTGCTGCTGGTTTCGGGGGAGCCTCATGCCGGGGAGCGCACCTGGCGCCGGCTGCTGAAGGCCGATCCATCGGTGGACCTGGTGCATTTCACCATCCTGCGCCCGCCGGACCGCGACGACCTGACGCCGCTGAACGAGCTGGCGCTGATCGCCTTCCCGACGCGCGAGCTGTTCCAGGTCAAGATCAAGGAGTTCGACCTCATTATTCTGGACCGCTTCCAGAACCGCGGCATCCTGCCGCCGACCTACCTGCGGAACATCGCCGACTACGTGCGCCAGGGCGGCGGGCTGCTGCTGTCCGCCGGGCCGGAGTTCACCGGCGCCACCAGCCTGGCCGCGACCCCGCTGGGCGGCGTGCTGCCGGCGCGGCCCACTGCCGGCGGCGAGGTCGCGGGCGCGTTCCGTCCGCTGGTCACGGCGCTGGGCACCCGGCATCCCGTGACGGAGTCGCTGCCGGGCTGGTCCGCAACCGGCGACCCGGCCTGGGGCGACTGGTATCGCCGCATCAACGTGGCGGGCGCCGGCCTGCAGCCGGTGATGGCCACCCCGGACGGGGCGCCGCTGCTGCTGCTGGAGCACGCGGACCAGGGACGCATCGCCATGCTGCTGTCCGACCAGATCTGGCTGTGGTCCCGCGGGCACGAGGGCGGCGGGCCGCAGGCGGAGCTGCTGCGCCGCATCGCCCACTGGCTGATGAAGGAACCGGCCCTGGACGAGGAGGCTTTGCGCGCCCGGCTGGAGGACGGCCGCCTGCTGGTGGACCGCCGCACCCTGGGCGACGGCCCGCCGGGCGAGGTCGTGGTGACGGCGCCCGACGGCACCCTCAGCCGCGTGCCGCTGGTGCCCGGCTCCCCCGGCCGCAGCACTGCGAGCGTGCCCGCCGCGGCACCGGGCGTATGGGCGGTGTCGGACGGCACGCGCCAGGCGTTTGCCGCCGCAGCCGACGCCAACCCGCGGGAGATCGCCGATCTGCGCGCCACCGCGACCGTGCTGGCGCCCATCGTTCGGGCCAGCGGCGGCAGCGTGCGGTTCATCGGCGACGGGACACCCGACCTGCAGCGAACCGAGCCGGGGCGGGACCTGTCAGGCTCCGGATGGATTGGCCTGCCGCGCCGGCACGACCATGTGGTGACCGGCCTGGACGCCCTGCCGCTCCTGCCGCCCTGGGCGGCGCTGCCGCTGCTGCTGGGCCTGGTGCTGCTGGCGTGGCGCCGGGAAGGGGCGGGATAGCATGGCCCGGACAAGACTCCAGCCAGGAGCAGCGTGCTTTCCAGCCTCTTGAACCTCCTCGCCGCCGCGCCGCCCGGTTCCGCCTACTGGCATTGATCGGCTTCGTCGGCCTGTGCCTGCTGGTCGGCATCAGCAACGCCGCCGTCACCGCCGGGAGCGCGCAGGGCTGGTATGCCGGGCTGCGGCACCCGCCGGGCACGCCGCCCAACTGGCTGTTCGGGCCGGTATGGACCTTGCTTTATCTGCTGCTGGGCGTCGCGGCCTGGCTGGTCTGGCGACGGATTGACGTGGGCGCGGACCGCAAGCGCGCGGCCCTGCGCGCCTGGGGCTGGGCACTGGCGGCCAATGCGCTATGGTCCCCTGCCTTTTTCGGCCTGCACCGGCCGGACCTGTCTTTGGGAGTAATCGCACTGATGCTGGGCACGGCTGCGGTCGCGGTGCGCCGGTTCCGTCCGTTGCAGCCGCTGGGGACGGCGCTGCTGCTGCCCTATCTCGCCTGGATCGGCTATGCCGCCTACCTGAACGCCGGGGTATGGTGGCTGAACCGCATCTAGGCCGTAATGCTGGCGACAGCGTGCGGGATGCCCTATACCCCCGCATATGAAACGTCTCCTGCCCTTCCTGCTCCTGCCCGCCCTGTCCCTCCCCGCCTACGCGCAATCAATCGGACCCGGCGGGGCCGGCGGCGTCGGCGTACCGTCCTTCGGCCCGCAGAAGGGCGTTCCTCGCGGACCCAAGCGTGAACCGGCGCCCCCCGCCCTGCCCGGTGCCCGCGCCGAACCCACCGCCGTCGCCCCGGCCGAGCGCAGCGCCGCCGACCTGCCGCCGACCGAGGCGCTGTTCGACGCCATCAACCGCGGCGACCTGCCCACCGCCCGCGACGCCGTCAACCGCGGCGCCGACCTGAACGGCACCAACGTCCTGGGCCTGACGCCGCTGGACCTGGCCATTGACCTCGGCCGCAACGAGATCTCGTTCCTGCTGCTGACCCTGCGCGGCGGCAGCGGCTTCAACACCACGCAGGGGCCAGCAGCCCCCACGCCGCAGGGCCGCGCCGCCACGGCCCGCGCCGAGCGGGACGCCGCCCGCGCCGCCGCGCGCGAGAGCCGGGCCGCGGAGCGCCAGGCCGTCGCCGCCCGCCCGTCCAACGGGCCGTCGCCGCAGGCGCCTCGGCTGTTCGCCGGCCAAGGCGGGGCCGCGGTTCCGCAGGCCGGGTTCCTCGGATTTGATGCCGGACGCTAGCGGGGGCGCGGCGGCCAACCTCACCCCGGACGACGCCGCAGCCGGGCTGCCGGCGGACAAACGGCCGCGGGCCGCAGGGTCGGCCCAGCAATACTGGAAGCTGGCCGGCGGCTACTGGTCCGGCCCGACCCGGCGCCAAGCCTGGCTGCTGACGGTCGCCACCATCGCGCTGGTGATCGCCAACATCGCCGTCCAGTATGGCGTCAACCGCTGGAACCGCTTCTTCTTCAATGCATTGGAGCAGAAGCAGTCGAACATCGTGCTGTCCGCCATCGGCCTGTTCGCCATCCTGGCCGTCGCGTCCTCCGCCATCTCCGTCGCGCAGTTGATCGCCCGCATGAAGCTGCAGGTCTATTGGCGCCGCTGGCTGAGCGAGCGGCTGGCGGTGCGCTGGCTGGGCGACCAGCGGTTCTACCGCCTGAGCATCGCCGCCCCCGACATGGACGCGCCGGAGTTCCGTATCGCCGAGGACGCGCGCGTGGCGACCGAGCCTGTGGTGGACTTCGGCTCGGGCATCATGAACGCGGTGCTGACCGCCATCGTGTTCTTCGGCGTGCTGTGGACCGTGGGCGGCAGCGCGGACGTGTTCGGCGTCAACGTGCCGGGCTTCATGGTGTTCGCCGCCATCCTCTATTCCGGCATCATGTCCGGTTCGATGGTGCTGTTCGGCCGCCCGCTCATCAACCGGATCGAGGACAAGAACGCCGCCGAGGCCCGCCTGCGGACCGAGATGGGCCGGGTGCGGGAGAACGCCGAGAGCATCGCCCTGATCGGCGGCGAGGCCGACGAGACCCGCGGGCTGCGCCTGACGCTGGACACGCTGGTCGCGGCCTGGAACCGGCAGATCGCGCAACTGGCGCGCATGACCTGGCTGATGGGCAGCAACTGGGCGGTGGCGCCGGTGTTCCCGCTGCTGCTGGAGGCGCCGAACTACCTGGCCGGCACCATGACGCTGGGCGACCTGATGCAGACCGCGGCGGCGTTCGTGCAGGTGCAGGTCGCGCTCAACTGGCTGTTCGACAACTACCCGCGCATCGCGGAGTGGCTGGCGTCGGCCGGGCGCGTCACCGGGCTGTGGGCGGCGTTCGGCCAGTTGGATGCGTCGGTGGGCACCGATGCGGCGGACCGGATCGTGATCGGCGAAAGCCCGGACCGGACCTTGAGGCTCGTGGGCCTGTCGGTCGCGCAGTTCAACGGCCGGGTGATGATAGACGAGGCCGACACCAGCGTGGCGCCCGGTGACCGCGTGCTGCTGACGGGTGAGAGCGGCACTGGCAAGAGCACGCTGATACGCGCCATCGCGGGGCTGTGGCCCTGGGGGTCGGGCCAGGTGCTGCTGCCGGCGGGCGCCCGCGTCGCCTTCCTGCCGCAGCGCGCCTACATCCCGCACGGCACGATGCGGGACGTGCTGAAGTATCCGCTGGCGGCGCAGGACGTGCCGGACGAGGTGCTGGTCGCCGCGCTGGAGCGTTGCGGGCTGGGGCACCTGACCGGGCGGCTGGGGGACCATGACCGCTGGGACAAGCAGTTGTCGGGCGGGGAGCAGCAGCGCATCGGCTTCGCCCGGCTGCTGATCCAGCGCCCGGACGTGGTCATCATGGACGAGGCGACGGCGGCGCTGGACGTGCCAAGCCAGGCCAGCATGATGGAGCTGTTCCGGGACGAGCTGCGGGAGGCGACGGTCGTCAGCGTCGGCCACCGGCCGGAGCTGGAGGCGTATCACACGCGCAAGCTGTCGCTGCGCCGGTTCGCCGGGGCGGAGGACCAGGAGGCGGAGGACAACCTGCGGCGGCGCAAGCTGGGGCGGCTGCTGCGGCGGTCGCTGCGCCCGCGGGCGACGCCGGACCCTTCGGCACCGATCAGCCGGTAGGGGCGTCAGGCCACCGTCCAGGCCAAGTTGCCCATGCTGGTCCGGGAGACCACAAGCACATGGGGGTCGAACGCCTTCAAGGTTTGCCGCAGCTTGATCTGCAGGTTTGCTGCGTTGATGGCCTGCCGGAACGGGGTGGGTGCCGCTGGCTGCTCCAGGTGCAGGACAACGCGCAGCTTCCTCGCCCGGCAGGCTGCGTCTGCCGCCGCCTGCTCCAAATTGACAACCGCTCGCGTCCTTGCAGCCAAGATGCCTCCAAGCGAATGCAGCACCTTGGCCGCCATCTCGTCTGCCAAGGTGCTTGGCTTGGTCCGTGCGTGCCGGCTGTAATCTTTCACCTCAACCAGGAACATCTCTGAGCCGTCCTGGGCGATGATGAGGAGGTCCACCGCCTTTGCCCCGTCCATTCGCTCGACCTGGTTACGGTAGAAAGCCCAGCCGTCATACTTGGTGGCCAGGAACGTTGCAGGTATGTCGAACGCCAGGCCGTCAACGTCAAAGACCGGCAATGTCAAAGACCGGCAACGGCTTGGCTCGCTTCGAGGAAGCGGTCCGACTGCTCAAGCTCCTCGTCCAGCGAGGCGATGTCGCCGATGTCCTCGATTGCGTCGCCTTGCACGATGCTGGTGCCTTGCGGCCCGGCGTGCAGGCCGAAAAAGCGGCAGTTCCGCTCGTGGCGGGGAAGGTCGGACAAGATGATCTCCAACTCACGCATCAGGAACAAGCTGTGGGTCGCGATGAACACCTGTGTCCCGCCGCGGCTGAGATCGAAGATCGTCTGCGCCACCTGTTTGACCAGCCGGGGATTGAGGTTCGATTCCGGTTCATCCCAGAACAGGTATCCGGTGTCAGCGAGCACGCCGGTCGCGATCAGCCGGGCGACCATGCCGAGCTTGCGGAAGCCCTCGGCAACAAGCGTCATCTCCATCAGCCCCGCGTTCGACCGCAAGTAGAACCGTCCATTCTGGTCAAGAACGATCTTCCCCTGCATCGCTTCCTCAAGGGGCATCAGAAGTTGATTGATCCGCGCCTCCTTTGGGCCGCGCTGCAAGGGTATGCCGAGCAGGAGGCACGTGTCCCGCCAGGTTTCCTCGATGTCGAGGTAGCGGCTTTCGTAGGTGGCCAGGAAGTTAGGGTAGATGGTCAGCAGCTCGCGCGTCGGGATATAGGCCGGCGCCGCCGCGACCCACGCACTCGGCAGCAGGTCAACGACGACTTCAGCCTTGCTTGCAGTGGAGAAGCTGAAATCAACATCCATCCTGCTATCGAGAAAACTGAGCTTGATCCTGCAACGCGAACGTCCCTGGACTCGCCTTGCCAACCTTCCCAGCGCCTCGGGCCGGAAAACACCGACGAACTTGTCAGCAAGTTTGGCCTGTAGTGCAGACTTGGTCGGCGCTCCCGCTTGCAACAAACCTTGCAAACTCCTCCCTCCCTCTTCCCAGCTTGCAGCCGGGATCGAGTACAGTGCCTTGAGCAGGTGGGTTTTGCCCGACCCGTTGCTGCCAACAATGACGTTCAGGCCCCGGCTGAAATCCAGGTGCGTCTCGGCGAAGACGGTCAGGTTCGCGATGTCAATGCGCCGGAGCACGAGGCTCTCCCTATGGCTCCTCACGGCTATCGGGCAAGATGCCGGCCTTGGCAAGGGCACCAGGTTCTCGGCTATGCCGGCACGCCTGCCGCCCATGCGATGGATGGCTTTGCCAGGGTGCCGAACTTGCCAATCTCGGCCAGCCGGCAGCCAGGTGGCACTTTGACCGCAAGCAGCGGGATGCGCCAACCGCTCGAAGCCAGCAAGATGCATCCATCACCGGCGCTACGCCAGCGCCAACTCAAGCGCCAACCATGGAGGCCATCATGGATTTGCACAGCCCCGCTCCTTTGCCCTTCGCTGCCCTCACCGACGACGACCGCTACGACGCCGTCCGCCGCCGCGACCCCGCCATGGACGGCGTGTTCGTCGTTGCCGTCCGCACCACCGGCGTCTTCTGCCGCCCCAACTGCCCCGCCCGCCCCGCCCGGCGCGAGAACGTCGAGTTCCACCCTACCCCTGCAGCCGCCCGGGCCGCCGGCTTCCGCCCCTGCCTGCGCTGCCGTCCGGACGGCGAGGGCATCGCCACCCGCCACGCCGCCGCCGTGCAGCGCGCCTGCCACCTGATCGAGGCGTCGGAGGAGGCGCCCACCCTCGCCGCGATGGCCGCCGCCGCCGGCCTCAGCCCGCATTACCTGCACCGCACCTTCAAGGCCGCCACCGGCGTCACCCCCAAAGCCTACGCCGGCGCCCACCTGGCCCGGCGCGCGGCCGACGGGCTGCGCGAAGGCGCCACCGTCACGGAAGCGATCCACGGCGCCGGCTATGGCGCCCCCAGCCGCTTCTACGAGCAGTCCGGCGCGCGGCTGGGCATGACGCCCACCGCTTATCGCCGCGGCGGCGCCGGGGCGGCGATCCGGTTCGCCGTGGGGCAGTGCTCGCTCGGCGCCATCCTGGTCGCGGCGACGGATCGCGGCATCTGCGCCATCCTGCTGGGGGACGACCCGGACGCGCTCGTGCAGGATTTGCAGGACCGTTTTCCCCGGGCGGCACTGGACGGCAACGACCGCAGCTTCGACGCCACCGTCGCCCGGGTGGTCGGGCTGGTGGAGGCGCCGCAGCTTGGCCTGCACCTGCCGCTGGACATCGGCGGCACGGCGTTCCAGCAGCGCGTGTGGCAGGCGCTGCAGGCAATCCCGCCGGGCCGCACATGCAGCTATGCCGAGGTCGCCGCCGCCATCGGCAGCCCGGCGGCGGTGCGCGCCGTCGCCGGGGCCTGCGCCGCCAATCCGCTGGCGGTCGCCGTCCCGTGCCACCGCGTCGTGCGCCTGGACGGCGGCCTGTCCGGCTACCGCTGGGGCGTCGAGCGCAAGCACGCCCTGCTGCAGCGGGAAGTGGCGTGACCGCGCCTGTGGACTGGGCGCCTGTGGACTGGGCGCCTATGGATTGGGCGGCAGCGGCGGCGGACCTGGACGCGGCCGGCTGCGCCGCCATCGGCCCGTTGCTGGCGCCGGACGCCTGCGACGCGCTGGCTGCCGGATACGATGGCGACGCCTTCCGCTCCACGGTCGTCATGGCCCGGCACGGCTTCGGCCGCGGCGAGTACAAGTACTTCGCCTATCCCCTGCCCCCCGCCATAGCCGCGCTGCGGACGGAGCTGTATGCCCGCCTGGCCCCCGTCGCGAACCGCTGGCACGAGGCGATGGGCCTGCCCGCCCGCTTCCCCGGGGACCATGCGGCGTTCCTGGCCCGCTGCCACGCCGTGGGCCAGACGCGCCCGACGCCGCTGCTGCTGCGCTACGGCCCCGGCGACTATAACTGCCTGCACCAGGACCTGTATGGCGAGCACGTCTTCCCCTTGCAGGTCGCGGTCCTGCTGTCCGAGCCGGGCCGGGACTTCACCGGCGGCGAGTTCGTGCTGACGGAGCAGAGGCCCCGGATGCAGTCCCGGGCGGAGGTCGTGCCACTGCGCCAGGGCGGCGCCGTGGCGTTCGCCGTGCGTCACCGTCCCGTCGCCGGCACGCGCGGCACCTACCGCGTCACCATGCGCCACGGCGTCAGCCGCGTCCGCACGGGCCAGCGGCACACGCTGGGCATCATCTTCCACGATGCGGCGTGATCGGCCCCGCTCGACTGGCCCCGCTCGACTGGCCCCGCGTGACCGGGCCTATGGCGGCAGAGGGCCGCAACCGGCCGCGCTCCGCCCTGTGCCGTTGAGAGACTGGAAGCTGATGCCAACGACGCCCTGACCGATGCCATTGTTGCGAGCCGGCTTCGGCGCGGCAGTCCAAAGGCCGCAAGCGCAGTTCCTGCCGCTTCGGGGCTGACACGCCGCAAGCGCGGCTCGCATGATGACAAGAGCCAGGGCAAATGGCCGTTGGCACGACCTTAATAGGATGATGCCAGGAGCTAAGGACCACGACGCCACGCGCCGGCCGCATCCGCGGCGGACCACCCTGCACAGCGCACCCTCAGGACGCCCGGGCCAGGCCATCCTCCCCTGCCGCGTCCAGGGCCGCGCCAGGCTGGGCGGCCGGCAGCACCAAGGTGACAATCGTGCCCAAGCCCGGCGTGCTGCCGATCCGCAGCAGGCCGCCGCTCTGCTCGGCGAAGCCGTGCGCCAGCGCCAGGCCCAGCCCGGTGCCGGCGCCTGGCGGCTTGGTGGTGAAGAACAGCTCCCGCGCACGGGCCAGCACCTCCGGCGTCATGCCGTCGCCGGTGTCGGCGGCCTCGATCAGCACCTGGCCGCCCTCGGCGCGGGCAGATAGGTGCAGCGTGCCGCCGCGCGGCATGGCGTCGCGGGCGTTGGTGGCCAGGTTGATCAGCACCGTCTCCAACTGCCCGCGGTCGGCCAGCAGCGGCGGCAGGCCGGGCGGCACGTCCACCTGCACCTGCACGCCGCCGCCCAGGGTGTGCTGCAGCACCACTTGCAGGCCGTTCAGCAGCGCCGCCGCGTCCACCGGCCCGGCGTGCAGATCCGCCCGCCGCGCCAGCGACAGCATACGCCCGGTGATGGCCGCCCCGCGCGCCACGGCGTCCCGCGCCATCGCCGCCACGCGCTCCACCCGCGGCGCGTCGGCGGGCGACCGCAGGATCAGCGACAGGCTGCCGCCCACGGCCTGCAAGACGTTGTTGAAGTCGTGGGCGACGCCGGTGGCCAGCTTGCCCAGCGCCTCCAGGCGCTGCGACTGGTGCAGTGCCACCTGCGCCGCCTCCCGCGCCTGCACCTCGGCGGCCACCCGCGCCTCCAGGTCCTCCGTCAGCAGGCGCAGGCGGGCCTCGCTGACCTGCAGCGCCTCCTGGGCGCGCACGCGGTCGTCCACGTCCTCGGTCGTGCCGTACCAGCGGGCGGGCCGGCCATCGGCGCCCAGCAGCGGCGCGGCGCGCGAGCGCATCCAGCGCCAGGACGGCTCCCCGCCGGGCGACGAAGGCTGCCCCTTCACGCGGAAGGTGGCGTCATAGGCCAGCCCGGTCCGCACGGCGCCCGTCCAGGCCGCCGCAGTCCCGGCGCGGTCTCCGGGATGCAGCACGTCCAGCCAGCCGTCGCCCAGCCGCGTCGTCTCCGGCGTGCCGGTCGCCACGCTGACGCGCTGGCTGACGCTCAGCAGCCGGCCCTCGGCGTCGGCGGTCCAGGGCGCCTGCGGGCTGAGTTCCCGGGCGGCGCGCAGCTCGGCCTCGCTGGCGCGCAGGGCGTCCGCTGCGGCGCGGCGCTTGGCGTCGGCGGCGTGCAGGGCGGCGGCGACCTGCTGCGCCTCGATCAGGTCCAACTCCTCCGGCGCGGCGTCCTGCCGGGCCAGCGCGCTGACGGGGCGGGCGATGCGCCGGGCCACGATCAACGCCGCGCCGGCCGCCAGCAGGGTCAGCAGGGCGCCGATCCCGGCCAGCGGCAGCAGCACGCGCCGCAGCGGCGCCAGCACGACGCCCTCCGGCACGCCCAGCCCGACCGCCCACCCTGTCACGTCGGACCGGGCGTAGCCGGCATAGGTCACTAGGCCCTCCAGCGTCGTGGACATCACCCAGCCCTCCGGCTGCATGTGGGACGGAACGGTCCAGTCCTTGCTGGCGCGCGTGCCGAGCTTCGCGTCGTTGTCCAGCGTACGCGCCAGGATCAGGTCGCTCCGGTCCACGACCGCGCCGACCCAATCCGGCGGCAGGCGCTGCGACCGCAGCAGCGCCTCGATGGCCTGCGGCCGCAGGGTGACGGCCAGCACCCAGGGCGTGCCGTCCGGACCCGGCACGGGCACGTCCAGGGTGGTCACGAACTGCCCGTCCAATGCGGCGCGCGTCAGCTCCGACACCGCCGCCTGACCGGTGGCGGCAACGCCCGCGACGTGCTCCACCTGCGTGCGCCGCGGCAGCGGGGCGCCCGCCGGGCGGCCGGTGTTCAGCACCTGCTGCCCGTCGGCCCGGGACAGCGACACCGGCCCGTCCAGCAGGAGGGCGGCGGCCTGCATCTCGGCGTGGAAGGCGGCCATGTCACCTTTCGCCAACGCCGGGGAGCGGCCGAGCGCCTCCAGCGCCGTGCGATACAGCGTGACCCGGCTGTCTAGTGCCAGCGACAGCGCGCGGGCCACCGCCGTCACGTCCCGCCCGAAGCTGCGCCTCTGCACCGACGCGGTGCGCGTCGCCAATATGGCGGAGAAGGCGGCGAACGGCACCGCGGACACCAGGACCAGGAGCAGCAGGTAAGTACGTATGCGGAAGCTTTGACGCACGCGGGCATCCCCGGGACGGTGGCGGCGGGGCAGTATCGCCGTGCCGTGCGGCGGCGCAAGCCGGATCGGTGCGGCTTGGCCGTCCGGTGGCCGGGGTCAGCCGGGGCAGAGCGCACCGGCCTGCGGCAAGCTGCGGCCCAAGCGGCACGGCCAGCCCGATGCGTGCCGGACGGAGGTCCGTTAGTTAAGCCGGCTTACTTTACGTCCGGCCTTATTAAAGCGGATGGCGATTTGCTTTAATAAGCCCTGCCTCCCACAAGCGGCTATCCCCGCACGCGCGCGCGCTCTATCGTTCCCGCAACGGCCGCGACAGGCCGCCTGGAGGAACGTTGTCCATGGCCACCGTATCCATACGCGGCGTCCGCAAGTCGTTCGGCGCGACCGCCATCCTGCACGGCGTCAGCGTCGAGATCGCGGATGGCGAGTTCACCGTGCTGGTCGGCCCCAGCGGCTGCGGCAAGAGCACGCTGCTGCGCATGATCGCCGGGCTGGAGGAGATTGACGGCGGCGAGGTCGCCATCAACGGCCGCGTGGTGAACAAGGTGCCGCCGAAGCAGCGCGACATCGCCATGGTGTTCCAGAACTATGCGCTCTATCCGCACATGACGGTGCGGGACAACATGGCGTTCAGCCTGCGGCTGGCCCGCGCGCCCAAGGCCGCGATGGACGAGCGGGTGAACCGCGCCGCCAGCATCCTGGGCCTGGCCGGGCTGCTCGACCGCTATCCCCGACAGTTGTCCGGCGGGCAGCGGCAGCGCGTGGCAATGGGCCGGGCCATCGTGCGTGACCCGCAGGTGTTCCTGTTCGACGAGCCGCTGTCCAACCTGGACGCCAAGCTGCGCGTGCAGACCCGCGCCGAGCTGAAGGACCTGCACCAGCGCCTGCGCACCACCACGATCTACGTCACCCACGACCAGATCGAGGCGATGACGATGGCCGACAAGATCGTCGTGATGAACGGCGGGCGCATCGAGCAGGTGGGATCGCCGCTGGAGCTGTATGACCGCCCGGCCAACCAGTTCGTCGCCGGGTTCATCGGCAGCCCGGCCATGAACTTCCTGCCCGGCACCGTCGAGCGCGGCGGCTTCCGCGCCGAGGGCGGCAGCCTGTGGCCGCTGCCGCCGGGCCTGGCATCCGGCCGCAACGACAACATGCCCGCAGTGTACGGCGTGCGCCCCGAGCACCTGCAATTGGCCGATGCCGGCGCCCCCGGCGCGGTGCCGCTGCTGGTGCAGGTCGTGGAACCCACCGGCAGCGAAACGCAGGTGCATGGCCGCCTGGGCACCCTGCCGGTGATGGGCGCCTTCCGCGAGCGCGTGCTGACCCGGCCCGGCGCCCCCCTGGCCGTCACCGCCGACCCCAGCCTGATCCACCTGTTCGACCCCAAGACCGGCACCCGCCTCGTAGCCTGACCCGCTGCCTGCCTACTCCCTCTCCCTCTGGGAGAGGGCCGGGGTGAGGGAAGCCGCAAGCACAGAACCAACCCAACGGAGGACGCATCCATGCAAGACCTGACCCGCCGCCGCCTCGGCCAAGCCTCGTTCGGCGTCGCCGGCCTCGCTGCCACCGGCCTGCTCGGCAGCGCCGCCAGCGCCGCCGTCCCGATAGCCGACGTGCCCCCCCTCGACCTGCCCATCGAAAAAGGCGCCAGCCTCCGCGTCCTGCGCCCCAGCAAGTTCGTGGACCCCGACGAGACGATCTTCCGCGAAAATACCAAACGCTTCGCCGACGCGACCGGCGTGCAGATACGAGTGGACTTCGCCGCCTGGGAGGACCTTCGGCCGCAGACGGCGGTGACGGCCAACACCGGCGCCGGGCCGGACGTGGTAGTGGGCTGGACCGACGACCCGCACATCTACGCCGACAAGGTTTTGGACCTGACGGACGTGGCGACCTACCTTGGCAAGAAATACGGCGGCTGGTCGCCGCTCGCCGAGAAGTACGGCAAGCGCTTCAAGACCGACCAGTGGATCGCCATCCCCATGGGCGGCAGCGGCGGCCCGGCGATCTACCGCGTCAGTTGGCTGAAGGAGGCCGGGTTCGACACCTTCCCGACCACGATGGACGGCTTCCTGGACATGTGCCGCAAGCTGAAGAAGGCCGGGCACCCCGCGGGCTACGCGCTGGGCCATGCCGTCGGCGACGCCAACTCGTTCTGCCACTGGCTCGTTTGGTCGTTCGGCGGCACGATGGTCAACGAGGAAGGCCGCGTCACCATCAACAGCAAGGAGACGGTCGAGGCGCTGAAGTTCTCCAAGGCGCTGTATGAGACCTTCATCCCCGGCACCAACTCCTGGCTCGACCCCAGCAACAACAAGGCGCTGCTGGCCGGCGAGATCGGCGCGACGCAGAACGGCGTGTCGTTGTACTTCTCCGCCAAGAACAGCAAGGAGCCGGCCGTCGCGGCGCTGGCCGCCGACCTGAACCACGCCCGGATGCCGATCGGCCCGGTGGGCCGCAGCACGGAGGCGGCGCTGGCGATCAACGCGATGGCGTTCAAGCACACCAAAGCGCCGAACGCCGCCAAGGCCTACCTCGCGTTCATGATGGAGGCGCCGCAATACGACCATTGGCTGACGGACAGCTTCGGCTACTGGTCGCAGCCGCTGCGCGCCTATGCCAGCAGCGCGGTCTGGAGCAACGACCCGAAGATCACGGTGTTCAAGGACACGATGGAGCGGTCCCTGTGGCTGGCCTATCCCGGCCCGATCACCGAGGCGTCGGGCGCCGTGGCCGCGGACTACGTGATGGTGGACATGGTGGCCGGCGCCGCAACGGGCACGAGCACGCCCGAGGACGCGGCGAAGGAAGCGGAGCGCCGGGCAAAGCGCTACTACCGATAGAAGCGCCGGCCGCAGCCCTTTTCGTGATCGCGGGAAGGGCGGGCCGCACTTCCAGTCAGACGCCGTGCGCCATTGGGCCGTTCTGCGGCGGCATCTGCGCGCCTACATAGGCGATGGCCAGCACAAGCCCTGTACCCGGTCATGGTCTTGGCCATCCCTTGATTTTGATTGAAGACACGTCGAATCCTACATCTAGGCTGCGCTGTTCATCGTAAAGTGTCCGTGATGGATGGCTCAGGCATACCCCTGCTGCACGGTGCCGAAGACCCGCGATCGCTTGAGGCGCAGGTTGCCGCGGCGTTGATGGCGGACACTTCGGCCCTGATCACCGGCCCGGATAGGACGGGTGCCGCGTTGCTGCGGGTTGTTGCCGCGCACCTAGCGCCGACCCGCACCCGGGTGCTGCGCATCGGCCCGCCCCTCGACCTGCCGGGCTTCCTTGATCAGGCTGCAAGGATCGGCGGCGCGGCGGGCGATACCAGGCTTGAGCAGGGCTTCGCTGCCCTGACCGACCCAGGACCCTCCTGCGACCGCATCGCGCTGCTGATCGAGGATGCGCACCTGATGCCGGACGCGACGCTGCGCTACATCGAGTTCGCGCTGCACGCCGGGCCGCACCTGTGCGTTGCCTTTGCCGGACAGCCGGGGATCGCCGACACCCTTGGGCTTCCGGGCTACGCCGGACTGCGCAGGCGCCTGTCGCTGCGGCTCGTGCTGCCGCCGCCGCAGCCCGTTGCACCCGTGACCGCTCCACCGTTTGCCCCGACGGCTGTGCCGGCCAACGCCGCGCCGGTCCGCCGCCGGGCCGTCATGGCGTGGCGTGAGTTGGCGGGTGCCACGCTTGCGGCGGGCGTAGCCGTCCTCCTCTGGACGCACCTCGTCCCGCTGCGCGGCATAGGCATGACCGCCGGCGTGCAGGTGCAACGGGCTGACGCCGTGCCTGCCGGGCCGTCATCGGCTTCCGGCGTCCGGCCCGCCATTACCTACACCGCCACTGGGGACGCCGCGGGAGTGGAAGCCACGGAGCGGGCGGCCCCTGCCACGCGGCGGGCAGCGGCAGCCGTTCCACCTGTGGCGGACCTGGACCCGGCACCATCCGGCACGCTTGCCAACCTGCCCGCCGCACCAGACCTGGCGGCGGTGCCCGCCGCGCCCGCCGGGATGCAGGCTGCCGGCCCCGACCCGGCAATCGCCACCCCCGAGCCGCCTGCCGCCATCCCGGCCAGCCGCATCCCGGACACCGTGCCAGACCTGCCGCGGCCCGTGTTCGCCGATGCGCCGGCAGCCGTCCTGCCCGAGGCATCGAGCCAGGACGGTCCCGTGCCGGCAGCCATCGCCGCGCCGCCGCCTGAACCGCCCGCCCTTGTGCCGCCGGCGCAGGTTCCAGCCGTCCAGGCCGTGCCGCAATCGGCCCGCCCGCCTGAGGCGCCGGGCCAGGACGGGCCTGTCGAGGCAGCCGTCGCCGGGTTGCAGCCTGAGCCAACCGTCCCCGCCCCCATGCCGCCCTTGCCAGCCCCGGCCATCCAGGCTGCGCCGCAAGTGGCGGGTCCGCCTGCGGTGCCGGGCCAGGATGACCCCATGCCGGCAGCTATCGCCGGGACGCCGTATGAGCCGGCTGCCCCTGCGCCCTTGCCGCCTCTGCCAGCCCAGGCCGTCCAGGCTGCGCCGCAGGTGGACGGTCCGCTTGCGGCGCCGGGTCATGGTGGTTCCACCCTGGCAGCCATCGCCGGGCTGCCGCCTGCGCCGCCCGCTCCCGCGCCGTCCCAGCCGGCCGTTGACCCTCCGCCTGCGCCGCAAGCGGCCGGCAGGCGCACGGTTCCGGCGCCCCGCGACCCTTCCACCATCCAGACGGCCGCACGGGCACCCAACCTGCGCCGCCTGCCGCCGCGCGCACCCGCCAACCCTGCCGAACAAGCTGCGACCCGGCCTGCCGGCCCGGACCTGGGATACTGCCGCAGTCTCGTCTTGCGCGCCCAACTCGGAGAGGATTTGACCTATGGCGACAGGATTTTCATGCGTAACGGCTGCCGCTAGGTCATTGAAGCCGACCTTTCTGCGGCCCGCCCTGCTGCGGCAGGCCCTCCTGGGGGCCATGCTGTCCCTTGCCGCCTGCGCCGTGCCAAGGCCGGAGGCCACCGCGGTGCCGCCGCCGCCAAAGGACGCCCTGGCGTTCAGGGACGCGGTGGACCGGCTCACCGTCGCCCTGTTCGCCCGCGCCAAGCTGGATACGGATGCGGCGACCGGGCGCACCCTGGTCATTGACCCGCTGATTGACCGTGCCACCGGCAACCAGTCCGCGGCCACGCAGTCCATGGAGAAGCGCATGACCGAGGTCGTGCGCCAGCGCTTCCAGGGCATCCAGCCGCAGGCGTTCACGGCCGCAAGCCTCGACGCGCGCCCGCTGATCCTGGTCGGCAGCATCACGCCGGTCGCGGCGCCGGGCGTCATCCCGCCGACCACCGCGCCCACCCAGACCTACCGTATCTGGGCCTCCCTCGCCGACCTGCGGACCAACCGCATCATCAGCCACGAGACCGCCTGGGTCCGTGCGGACGGGGTGGACATGACCCCGACGCCGTTCTTCCGCGACAGCCCCTCCTGGATCGCCGACCGCAGCCAGGCGGCCTACATCAAGACCTGCGCCGGCAACACCGGCGACCCCGTTGACCCCGCCTACCTCAACGGCCTGCGCGCCGCCGCCGCCGTCGCCGATGGCGTGAAGGCCTACGACGCCGGACGCTACGGCGACGCGCTCATGCTCTATGCCCGCGCCCAGGACCAGCCGGCGGGCGACCAGTTGCGCGTCTATAACGGGCTTTACCTCGCCAACGCGGCGCTTGGCCGCAGCGCGGCGGCGGAGCAGGCGTTCGGCACCCTGGTCGGATACGGGCTGGAGCGGGGCAAGCTGGCGGTGAAGTTCGTCTTTCGCCCGAACAGCACGGAGTTCTGGCCGGACCGGGCGGTCAGCGGCCCGTATCCGATGTGGCTGCGCCAGATCGCCAGCCGTGCCGAGGCCGCGCCCTCCTGCCTGCAACTGGTGGGCCACACCAGCCCGACCGGCCCGGCGCCGCTGAACCAGGCGCTGTCGCTCAGCCGTGCCAGCTACGTGAGGAACGCCCTCGTTACCCGTTCGCCCCCTTTGGCCAACCGGACCGGCACCGAAGGCCACGGCAGCGCCGAACCGCTGGTCGGCTCCGGCCGAGACGATGCTACCGACGTGCTGGACCGCCGCGTCGAGTTCGAGGTGCGTCCGTGCCTGCAGGCCGGCATGACGCCGCCGGGCAGGGGCTAGCCGTAGGTGAGGTAGCGCCTGCGCGCCGCCGCCATCTCCGCCGGGGCCAACAGCCGCACGATCCCGGCGGCACGCGCCATCAGGTATTGCCGTGCCAGGATTTCCAAAGTCTGCGCCGCGCCGAGTGCCCCCTTCATGTCCGCTCCTGCGGCGATCATGCCATGGTTCGACAGCAGGCACGCCGTCCGCCCCTCCATCGCGCCGGCCGCCACCGCGGCAAGCTCCGGCGTGCCGAAGGTGACGTAGGCGCCGCAGCGCACGTCGTCCCCGCCGAAGCCGGCGACTTGATAGTGGAACGCCGGCAGCCCTTCGCCCAGGCAGGCCAGGGCGGTGCAGGCATCGCTATGAGTGTGGACGATGGCGCCGAACTCCGGCCGAGCCAGGTAGAGCGCAGCGTGCAACGCCCATTCGCTGCTTGCCCGCGGCACCGGGCCGTGCAGGCCCATGCTTACCAGTCCGGCTTCCGTGACGGCCTCCGGCGAAGTGCCGCTGGGGGAGATCACCATGCCCTCCCTCAGCCGCACGCTGACGTTGCCGCTGCTGCCGGCGATCAGCCCGGCGGCGCCCAGCGCCCGGTAGGCGAATGCCACCGCCTCCCGGGCCTGCCGCTCCATCAGGCGGCTTGCGGCGCCTTCAGGCGGTCATTGAACATCTTCCGCAGCTTGGCGACCTTCGGCGTGATTACAGCCCGGCAATAGCCGGACCACGGGTTGCGCGCGTAGTAGTCCTGGTGCTCGTCCTCCGCCCGATAGAACGTCGTCAGCGGCTCGATCTCCGTCACGATGGAGCGGCCCCATACGCCTGCGGCCTCCATCTCCGCCTTCACCTCCTGCGCCGCCGCCGCCTGCGCATCCGAGTGCGTCAGGATGATGCTGCGATACTGCGGCCCCACGTCGGCGCCCTGCTGGTTGGGCGTCGTCGGGTCGTGCAGGGTGAAGAACACGCGCAGGATGTCGGCGTAGCTGATGGCGGCCGGATCGAACGTGACCTGCACGACCTCGGCATGGCCGGTGCGCTTGCCGCAGACCTGCTCGTAGGTCGGATTGGGCACGGTGCCGCCGGCATAGCCGCTGACAGACGACTGCACGCCGCGCAGGCTCAGGAACACTGGCTCCAGGCACCAGAAGCAGCCGCCGCCCAGGGTTGCCGTCTCGAAATCCGCACTTGCCATCTTGGCCTCCTTGACCCGCTGGAAATGGGGCGGGGCGGGGCGGATTTGAAGGCGTGCAAGCTTAGCCCGCTCCGTCTGCGCCCGTCTCCATCCGTCTTGGGATGGACCTTACCAAAGCCTTGTGCGAAACACCTGGTCAGCCACGTCCAAGCAATACGCAAGTCCAAATGCTGTGAGTGTCCCAGTTTCGGAACATGTGGTCCGGGTTGCGATGCGTCGGCCAGTGTTCACCACGAAACTCAGACATGCAGGGGTTGAAGCAATGGCGCAGTACGCACTCGAAGGTGCCCAGTGGCCGAACTCGAACGTCACCTGGAGCTTCGCAGCCTCCAATTACAGGTATGATGCTTCCGCACCGTTCAGTAGCGCGATCACCGGCGACCTGCAGGGTGTCGTGCAATGGGCGCTGCGGCAGTGGTCGGCCGTTTCAGGGGTGACTTTCACGCAGGTGGCGGACAGCCTGAGCATCGGCGACGCCGCCGACATACGCATCGGCTTCGGCTACCTGAACACCGCGACGACGGGCGTGGTGGGCCAAACCAGCCTGCGCTGGGACGGCGCCGGAAACCTGGTGCGGGACGAGATCATCCGGCTGGAAGACCCGAGCCAGTTCGCGCTCATCCCGGACGGCAGCGGCGGCTACACCTACGCCGGCACCAGCGCCACGCTGCAGCAGGTGGCGCTGCACGAGATCGGCCACGCGCTCGGGCTGGGCCATGCGTCGGACCCGAACGCGGTGATGTATCCCTCGGTCGGTAGCGGCAACCAAATGCTGGATGCGACCGACATCGCCGGCATTCAGGTCCTGTATGGCCCGGCCCCCAGCCAGCCGGCGCCACAGCCGCAGCCGGCGCCAGCCGTCATTGACACCTTCGTGCTGCACATGTCCGAGGATGCCTGGATGGGCGATGCCCAGTTCGTGTTCAGCGTGGATGGCCAGCAGGTCGGCGGCGTGCAGACGGTCACGGCGTCGCACGACCAGGGGGCGAGCCAGGATTTCACGTTCCAGGGCGATTTCGGGGTCAACACCCACGACCTGGCCATCAGCTTCATCAACGACGCCTGGGGCGGAACGCGCGACACCGACCGCAACCTGTATGTCAACGGCGTGGACCTGAACGGCGCGGCGGTCCCGCAGGCCACGGCCGTGCTCTACTCGAACAGCACGGCGCAGTTCACGGCGGCAAGTGCCCATCCCAACGCGCTGTGGGCCGGCGGCGACACCGACAGCACCCGGATCGGCATCACGCCGTCCCTGGGATGACCCGCCGGGGTGCGCCATGCCCTACGCCGGCGCACCCGGCTGCCGCAGCGGGTGCGCGCCGGCAAACGCCGGCAGCGCCGTGCAGGCAGCGTGGATGCGGCGCACCGCCGTGAAGGGCTGTAGGTCCACGCCGAACCGCTCCGACCCCGCGACGTGGCTGGCCAGGCATACATCCGCCATTCCTGGCGCGTCCCCGGCGCAGAACGGGCCGGCGCCCACCTGCGCCTCGTATGCCTGCAGGCCCAGCGTGAACCAGTGCGCCGCCCAAGTCTTGCGCGCGGCGTCGTCCGCGCCGAACGCGCGGCCGAGGTAGCCCTGCACCCGCGGCACCACCAAGGGATGCGTGTCCGCCGCCGTGATGGCGCACAGGGCGCGCACCCGGGCGCGGGCGGCGGGCGTGCCGGGCAGCAACGGGGGATCGGGATAGGTCTCCTCGATCCATTCCAGGATCGCCAGGGACTGGGTCAGCACGGTCCCATCGTCTAGCACCAGCGCCGGCACGCCGCCCATCGGGTTCAGCGCCCGGAACGCCGGGGCGTGCTGGTCCCCAGCGTCCAGGTCCACCATCGTCTCCGGCACCGCGACGCCCTTGAGGTTGAGCGCGATACGCACCCGGTAGGTCGCCAACGAGCGCCAGAAGCCATGAAGCTGCATACGCCAGGGTCCTAATGCTTCTCGTGGCCCATGCGGTCCACGTAGGCGATGCCGATGGCGGACACGATGAACAGCCCGTGGATGACGGCCTGCCACATAATGTGGTCCAACTGCACCGGCGCCACCACCGCGCTGTGCTCGCCGCCCGCGCTGCCGTTGGTCTGGCCCAGCGCGATGAAGCTCCGCAGCAGGTGTATGGAGCTGATGCCGATGATCGCCATCGCCAGCTTCACCTTCAAGATGCCGGAGTTGACGTGGCTCAGCCACTCCGGCTGGTCCGCGTGGCCCTGCAATCCCAAGCGCGACACGAACGTCTCGTAGCCGCCGACGATCACCATCACCAGCAGGTTGGAGATCATCACCACGTCAATCAGCCCGAGCACGAGCAGCATCACTTCCTGCTCGTTGAAATCGTTGGCGTGGCTGACGAGGTGCCACAACTCTTTGAGGAACAGGAACACATACACGCACTGCGCCACGATCAGGCCGAGATACAGCGGGAGCTGCAGCCAGCGGGAGCTGAAGATCACCATCGGCAACGGCCGCAGCGGCGTATGGGCCGGCGCCGTCACGGCAGGCCGGTGCGGCGCCGGCAGGTGGGCACCGGCCGCCGGGACCTGGAGGGTGGCCTGTGGCGGCGGGGCGAGGGTGGGCGTCTGCGGGTCGGTCTGGGACATGGTCCTCACCTAGTTGGGATAGCCTGGGCCGCGACGCACGGACCGGGCCGGCGGCGGCGTCCGCTGCAGCACCGTGCTGTCCGCCGTCCAGGCCGGCCTCACACCCCCGCTGGCGTCGTGCCTGGGGAGGACCGTGGCCTGCTGCGGCGCAGCAGGTAGATGGAGAGCACCATCACTAGGATCAGGCCGCCCAGCACCCCCAGCTCAATCATCGCCGCCTGGAACGCATCCTCGTGGCCCGGCTCGGCCGTTTTGCCCGGCATGTTCTGCGACGTTTCCAGCGTGATCACCAGCACCCGGCGTATGGAGGCGATCAGGCCGACGATCAGGAACGGCTCGCACGTCAGCTCGCCCGAGCGGATGGACACGCGCACGGTGTGCAGTATCTCGACGATCATCAGCACGAACAGCAGCCGGTCCACGATCAGCAGCAGGCCCTTGGCACTCCCCGCGCTCATCACCCCGTCCCACAACTGGATCGCGGCGCCGCCCAGCGCCAGCAGCGCCGTCAGCGACAGCACGGCACCCAGTATCATCATGATGGCGTGCTCGACCGTCAGGAACAGGTCGGACGACACCCGCACGCTGCGGCTTACGTCCCGCACCACTTCCCGCACCGCGTTGTCCAATGCCCTGCTCCCCCGCCGCGGCTATTCCTTTACCGCACCCGTGAGCGAGCTGACATAGTATTCCACGAAGAACGAATACAGCAGCGCCACCGGGATGGACCCGAACAGCGCCCCGGCCATCAGCGCGCCCCACTGGTAGTCGTCGCCCTGCACCAACTGCGTCAGCACCGCCACCGGCACCGTCTTGTTCTCCGACGACTGGATGAAGGCCAGCGCGTAGATGAACTCGTTCCATGACAGCGTGAAGGCGAAGATGCCCGCGGAGATCAGCCCGGGCACCGCCAGCGGCAGCGTGATGCGGCGCAGGATTTGCAGCCGGGTCGCGCCGTCGATCAGCGCGCACTCCTCCAGCTCATAGGGGATGGACTTGAAGTAGCCGATCAGCAGCCAAGTGCAGAACGGTATCAGGAAGGTGGGGTAGGTGAGGATCAGCGCCAGCGGGCTGTCGAACAGGCCGAGCTTGAACACCATCGTCGCCAGCGGGATGAACAGGATGCTGGGCGGCACGAGGTAGGCGAGGTAAATCGCCAGCCCCACCAGGTTGCTGCCGCGGAAGCGCAGCCGCTGTATGGCGTAGGCCGCGAGCACGCTGGCGAAGATGCTGATGCAGGTCGCCGCGGCGGCGACGCCCATCGTGGTCATCAGCCATCGCGGATACTCGGTGTCGAACAGCAGCTTCTTCACGTTCTGCAAGGTCGGGCTGCTGACCCAGAGCGGGTTGAAGTCCTTATAGTTGTACAGCTCGTTGTTCGGCTTGAAGGTGGTGACCGCCATCCAGTAGAACGGGAACAGCAGCACGATGACGAACAGCAGCAGCGGGACATAGAGCGTCACCACCCGGCGCGGCACGCTGTCCCACGACAACGCGCCCTGGCGCTCGACGGGGGACTTCACCGGGGCGACGATGTCACTCATGAGCGGCACCGTCCCTTCTCCCTCTCCCTCCGGGAGAGGGCCGGGGTGAGGAAAGCCAAGCAGAACGGACCCATCAAGCGCAAGCATTGCTCCTTATTGGATTGGCGACCTTTGCTCTTGCCGCCTTCCCTCACCCCGACCCTCTCCCGGAAGGAGAGGGAGCAGGAAGCTGCCTGTCTGGCCGGGGAACGCATCGCTCTAATCATTCGCCTCTCCCTGCTGCCACTTGCGCCGGGACAGGCCGAAGTAGCTGAACAGCGTCGCCGCCACCAAGAACGGGATCATGGCGACCGCGATGGCCGCCCCCTCCCCCAACTGCCCGCCTGGGATGCCGCGCTGGAACGCCAGCGTCGCCATCAGGTGCGTCGCGTTCACCGGGCCGCCGCGGGTGATGGCATAAACGAGCTGGAAGTCGGTGAAGGTGAACAGCACGCTGAACGTCAGCACCACCGACAGCACCGGCATCAGCATCGGCAGCGTCACGTTGGTGAAGCGCTGCCACGGCGTCGCCCCGTCCAGCATCGCCGCCTCGTACAGCGACGGCGAGATCGTCTGCAGGCCCGCCAGCAGGCTGATCGCCACGAACGGGATGCCGCGCCAGATGTTGGCCGCGACCAGGCTGATCCGCGCGTGCCAGGGCGTGCCGAGGAAGTCTATGTTGGTGTCCATCACCCCGGCGGCCTTCAGCACATACGAGATGATCGAGAACTGTGGGTCGTAGATCCACCAGAACGCTATGGCCGACAGCACCGTCGGCACGATCCACGGCACCAGCACGATGGCGCGTATCAGCGACTTGAACGGAATGTTGTGGTTCAGCAGCAGCGCCAGCCACAGCCCCAGCCCGAACTTCCCGACCGTTGCCGCGCCGGTGTAGAACAGGGTGTTGGTAACGGACAGCCAGAAGATACGGTCGTCCCACAGGCTCTGGAAGTTCTCCAGCCCCACCCAGGTGCCGGTGCGCCCGATGCGCGTGTCGGTGAACGCCATCCAGATGCCAAGGCCCAGCGGATAGGTCAGGAACACCAGCAGCAGCGCCAGCGCCGGGAACAGGCACAACGCCGCCAGGAACGGCCTGTGGTCGAACAGCCGCACCAGCCAGGTGTTGCGCGGCGGCGACCAGCGCCAGGGATGCGCCACCGCCGGTGCCGCCGCCGGGGGAGCCAGGCGGTCCGCTACTTGCTCGCTCATCGCTGGCTCCTCCCCTGCATGTTGCGGGCACTATGCAGGGTTTGGGTGGCGGCAGCCAGGGCGGATGCGCCTCACCTGCGGACCGTCCGTACCTCGCCCTGAGCAGGCGTACGCGGCCTGGAACACGGATGGCGTCCAGGCCGCACAGGCCTACCCGGGTCCTCGCCTGTGCGCGAGCCGCAAGGGGTTCGCCTAGCGCCCCACCCCCAGCACCGCCCGCCCCACCATCGCCGCGTTCGCCGGCACCGCCGCATTGCCCAAGGCCCGCAGCCGCCCTACCCGGTCCAGCCCGGCGGGAAGCCCATCATCCACTCGGCGTAGCCCGGGTTCAGCCGGCCACCCACCGCGTCGCTCAATTGGCAGGCCCGGCGCCGGCCCCGTTGCGAAGCACTCCCCCACTTCCAGTCCCGCGCCACCGGCGTCGGCAGCAGCGCCTTGCGCCACCATCCACACGCGCGCGCGCCGGTGCGGGGCGCCGGCATGGACAGCACCCACCACGAGCGGCCAGCAGGCGTAGCCCGCAGCCTCCAGGTCACGCAGCACCCGGTCCGCCCCGCGGCCTCGGAGGCCAGGGACGTTCTCAGCCACCACCCAGCGCGGTCGCAGCTCGGCGACCAGGCGAGCCATGTGGGACCACAGGCCCGTGCGCGCGCCCGCCATTCCTGCGCCCCGGCCCGCGAGGCTGCTGTCCTGGCAGGGGAAGCCGCCGCAGACGAGCCACGGCCGCGGCACCCCGTCCGCCCGCAGCCGGGCAGCGGACAGGGTGCATACGTCGTCATAGATGGGAACGCCGGGCCAGTGCCGGCGCAAGACGCAACGCGCGAAGGGATCGGCCTCGCAGAACGCCGCCGTCCGCATCCCGGCCCAGTGCAGCCCGAGGCTGAGGCCGCCAATGCCGCTGAACAGGTCGAGAACGAGGGGCGTGCCATGTGGGAGGGGGAGAGCAAGCGCGGTCCTCCGCTGCATCGGAACCCTATCCATTTCCCGCCCGCGCCCGTCAACGATGCTCCTGATGACGCTTTGCAGCCACGGCCCGCAGCCAGCGCCGGCGTGCCGCCATAGGCAGCGGCCCTGGCCGGCCTGTTGCATGCCGTAAGCCTGACGTGGCTGCAGTGTCGGCGCCGGCCCTGGCCGCTGCTGGTCGCGTGGGGTGTGGCCGCACAGCCGCATGGCCCGCCTTGGCAACCAGGCGTCAAGCCGACATGAACAGCCAATGACGCATCATAACAATTCTATTGTGCAAGCCAGGATTGCAAACCGACGCCTACCTGTCACATGCTGTTTGCTACAGGCAGGACACGCCTTGGATTCTCGGCTTGGAAACAGGTCGTGGCTGGGCATTGCAACAAAAAGCCAAGGCAGAAAGCCTTGCAATCGGAGACGTCGGGCATGACGAGATTCAACGATTGGATGACTGCGCGAGAGCCGGTGTCGCGTTCGCTGAGCATGACATTGACACTTGGGCTTGGCGTTGGGTGCTGGCTCGTTCTCGGCGTCGTAGCTCGCTGGCTGTTGGGGTAAAGGTCCCGTTCTTGACCGCATAGGCAATGGGGGCGCTACCTGCGCTGGGTTCTTCGACGGTGGACCTCCACACCTGCTGGGCGGCTACCCAAAGCAACCGCTGAATACATCGAAAGTTTTGCGTTCCGGCACAGTGCGGATACGCTGCCTGTCCTACAGTGCCGACGCTGTAGCCGACGATGCCTTGGCCATAAACCTGAGATCAGGTGACTATGTCGTCCCCGTGCTTCAGCCCTGAAGGCCGAGTTGGCTGTTGCTGACATGCGACTGTGTGTCAAGCGGCGCGAAGCTAAGAAGCGCTTGGTTGGATGCGGACTGACGTTAGAACCAGTCCTCAAGTCTACCATAGTACGCCGCTGCAACATGTCCTGACAGCCGGTCTGTCGCATGGCTAGCAACGCTGACGCGTTCCCAGCCACGCAACACCAGCTTAGTTCGGCAGTGGCAACGGCTCCGCTGACAAGGAACGCAGGTAACTGATTACGTCTGCCCGCACCTTTGGATCGCTGATGCCGGCATAGCTCATCTTGGTGCCCGGTGCGTAGGCGCTGGGCTTCAGCAGCCACTTGTCCAGTTCGGCGTAGTCCCACTTGCCGCCTTTGCCCTTCAGCGCGGCGGAGTAGGCGTAGCCTGCGGCATGGTTGCCCTGCTCGGCGCCGACGACGCCATACAGGTTCGGACCCAAGCCGTTGCGCCCGCCCTCGTTCAAGCTGTGGCAGGCCACGCAGCCAAGCTTGGTCACGGACGTTTTGCCGGCGTCGGGACTGGCGGAGGCCAGCAGGACCACGGAGTCGTTGCCGACCGCGGCGGCAGGAGCGGCCGGGGGCGGCGCAGCCGGCGCGGGACCAGCCGGCGCGGCCGACTGGACCGCGGCGACCTGATGCGGCGCGGCAGCCGGGGCAGCGCTCGCAGACTGCGCCGGGGCGGCAGGCAACGGCAGCGGGTCATGCGACAGGGTGCGAAGGTAGGCGATGATGTCCGCCCGCTTCTTGTTGTCGGTCAGGCCGGCGTAGCTCATCTTGGTGCCGGGCGCGTAGGCGCTGGGCTTGATCAGCCAGGAGTTCATCTCGGCGAACGTCCAGGGACCCTGCTTCCCCTTCAGTGCGGCGGAGTAGGTGTAGCCTTCCATGTGCCCATGCGGGGCACCCATTACCCCGTATAGGTTGGGACCGACGCCAACTTTCCCGCCCTCGTTGAAGCTGTGGCAAGACACGCAGCCCTGCGCCTTCACCCCGGCCTCGCCGCGGCCGGCGTCGGCGGAGGCCAGCAACACCTCGATCGGCTGCTCCGGCTCGGCCTTGGCAGTCGCAACGGCAACGCCGCCCGGCTGCGGCAGATCTATCTTGATCGCCGTCTGGTGCAGCGCCTTCGGCTTCACCACGGCGTCGGCGATCAGCTGCGACCCCAGGAAGGCGACCCCCGCCATCAGCACGGCGGCGACCGCCTTGTTGGTCTCCATACTGCTCATCTCAAGTCCTTCCCAAACCATGCGGCGCGACCGCCGCAGGGGATACACCACCCATGCCGCACGGCAAGCCTGCGCGACCGGCAATCCTCATACTCTAAGGGTGGGGAAGGTTGCGCGGCGATCAAGCTGACCAGGGCGACAAGGCAGGACGGCAAGCAGGCTCGTACAAGAAAAAGGGGCCTAGCCTTGCGGCCAGGCCCCCACCGGAACGTCCGGGGTCAGTTGAGCGGAGTGGGCTTCATCGGCGGCGTCGTCTTCGCCCCCGCCGGATAGACGCCGGGGTTCACCACCATCAGGCTCGTCTGCACCAGCCCGGCCTGCGGACCCGGCTGCTTCAGCTCCGGGAAGGCGTTGACCATGTTCACGCCGTACAGCGGCTTGAACACGCCCTGGTGGCAGGTGGCGCAGGCCACCTTCGGCGAATCCCCGGAGGTGCCGAGGCGCCCCACCGGGAACACGTCGTGCAGCGGGTCCATGTAGTTGAGGTTGATATCGCGCACCATGCGTATGGCGTGCCATGCCGAGATGCGCTGCGGCGTGCTCTGCGACCAGTCGCCGAACGCCCGGCTGTTGTGGCAGTAGGTGCAGTTGACGCCCAAGGACTGCGCGAAGTGAATCATCAGCGCGTAGGTCCACTCCGTCTCCTTGATCGAGTGGCGGTTGCCGGCAGGCAGCGCCGTCTCGCCCTGCTGGCGGATCGGGTAGTCGGCCTCCAGCATCGGCGTGAACGGGTCGTAGGGCAGGCTGCTGTTGCCGACGGACTCGGACGCCTTGTTCTGGCCCATGGACACCTCCAGCACGCCGCCCTTGTTCGGCGTCGGGCCTTCGTCCTTGTACCAGATGTAGTTCGGCACGTTCATGCCCCTGTGGCAGGTGTAGCAGGTGACGCCCGCCCCGCCCGGGGTGCCCGCGCCGCCCACGTTGGTGACGGCGTTGCCGACCCCGTTACCGTTGCCGGCCGCGATGCCCCACACATGCGGCGCCCAGGTGGAGTTGATGTTCTGCGTCATCTGCACCATCCGCCGGGCGACGATCTTGGTGTAGTAGGTGTCCTCCGCCATGTTGGCGACGTTGTGGCAGTAGGCGCAGCCCTGCTTCGGCGACACCCATTGCGTGATGCTCACCATCAGCCGGGTGAACTGCCCGACGCTGAGGTCGCCCAGCACCTGCACGTTCTTATAGACCTGCCCCGCCTTCGGACCCGCCGCCGACACCTGCGGCAAGGACGCGGGCACCTTGTTCTCGGCCACGTACTTGGCGAGCTGTATCGGGTTGTAGTTGGTCTCTATGGCAACGCCGCGGAAGCCGCGCTGCACCGTGACCTGGCCCGGCGTCTCGAACTCGCCCAGCATCGCTATGCCCAGCAGCGCCGCAGCGACCGTGCCGACGATGCCCAGGCCCAACTTCATTCCTGGCATCATTGCACAGGTCCTCCCCCTGGGGCGGCAACCGGCCCCCCCGGAACAGCAAGTGGGTTCACCGGCGGCGCAGGGAAGCCCGGCGTCGTCAGGACAGGGTCCACGATGTTGCCCCACATCGGCGGATACTCCGGCGCGATCCCGTGCTTCTGGCCCCACAGGAACCAGTTGTCCACCACCGTGCCGGTCAGCAGGATGCCGATGCCGCCGGTGATGGGCGTGAGCACGGCGAACCACCAGGCCCAGCGGTGTATGCTCTCGGCCGAGGCGCACCAGCCCATCGTCCAGCGCCAGAACAGCGAGCCGCGCTCGAACGCGGTGCCGCGGTCGGCGATCTGCTCCAGCTCGCGCTCGCCGCCGTAGCGGGTCATGGCGAGCACGGTGGCGGAGTGCATGGCGAACAGCAGCACGGAGCCGTACAGGAACACGATGCTGAGCATGTGGAACGGGTTGTAGAACAGGTTGCCGTAGCGGATCGAGAACGCGGCGGTCCAGTCGAGGTGCGGGAAGATGCCGAACGGCACCGCCTCCGACCAGGACCCCATGAGGACCGGGCGTATGAAGCCCAGCACCAGATAGAGCCAGATGGCGGCGGCGAACGCATAGGCGACGTGGTTGCCCATGCCCAGCGACTTCGCCCGCTGATAGACCCGCACCCACCACAGCCCGATGCTGGCCGTGAGGAAGAAGCCGGCCATCAGCCACCACCCGCCCTGCGCCAGCGGCGGTATGCGTAGGCCGTAAGCCGGTGCCGGCGGCTCCAGCCCCAGCCACAGGAGCTGGCGGAAGAACTGCACGATGTCCCAGTTCACCGACGCCCACATGTTGAGGCCGATGATCTCGAACGCGATGAAGCCGCAGATGAGCGAGGCGATGCCGGTCGCGCCCAGGTAGATCGGCCCCACCTGCGCGTCGCCGAGGACGCCGAACAGGTGGATGTAGAAGGGCTTGCCCGACCGGGTCCAGCTCGTCGCCGTCACCGGAACGCCGGCATAAACGGGACCGCGGACCTGCACGCGGGTGAAGATGTTCTGATACTCAGCCATGGGGTTCCTCCCGGCTTTTGTTGTTGTGCCGTCCGCCCTCTGCCCCGGCCGTCACCGCCAGTGCGAGGAGCGCGGCGACGCGGCAATCCAGGGGCGGCGAGCGCAGCCTCCGCCCCTGGATTGCCGCGCCGCAAGCGGCTCGCAATGACGGTCCGTTAGCCTGAAAATGAAGGTGGAGGGCCATTGATGCCGCCTATCGCCAAATCGGCAGGTTCAGCCACCAGCCCCACCACTCCGGCCAGCCGCGGGTCCAGAAGGGTCCGCTGATGATGATGCACACCGCGCTCCAGAACCCGGCCGACAGCGCCAGGAACAGGCCGAGCCGGTGGATGCCCAGGGTGCCGATGGACCAGCCGATGGTGTCGCGGAAGAAGGTATTCTCATGCTCGGCGGTCTTCATGACCTGGCCCTTGGGCGGGTTCGCCGCCGACAGCACCAGGCCGCCGTGCAGCGACAGCGCGAGCGTCGTGGTGAAGAAGAACGTCACAGCCAGCATGTGCGCCGGGTTGTAGTGGAAGTGCAGATACTGGTAGCCCGTGTTGCTCACCCAGTCCAAGTGGCTGAGGATGCCATACGGGAAGCCGTGCCCCCAGGCGCCCATCAGCACCGGGCGTATCACCACCAGAGACACGTAGGCGAAGATCGCCACGCTGAAGGCGATGGGCACATGGTAGTTCATGCCGAGCTTGCGGCTGATCTCCACCTGGCGCAGCGCCCAGGACACGAAGGCGCCGATGGCGCAGATGGTGATGACCTGCCACAGCCCGCCCTCGCGCAGCGGCGCGAAGCCCAGGCCATAGGACAGGTCGGGCGGCGCGATGTTGATGCGCCACACGTTCCAGGTAGGTCCGATGGCCGCGCCGTAAATGATGAGCGTGGTGCCCAGCAGCGAGAAGAACAGGGCGGTGACGCCAAAGAAGCCGACGTAGAACGCGCCGACCCAGAAATCGAACAGGTCGCCGCCGACCAGGGTCCCGCCGCGGACACGGTATTTTTCCTCGTAGCTCATCATCGCCATGTCGGGGGTCTCCTTAGCCGGCCCGGGCGGAGGGGGTTGATGCCCCTCCGCCCGGCGCCGTGTGGGGTTATCGCGTAGCCGGCGCCGCCGAGGGCAGCGGAGCCAGTTGCGGGGACGCCAGGCTGTTGCCGGCGCCGCCGCGGACGGGGCCTTCAAGCCAGTTGAAACGGTTGGTGCTGAGCAGGATGAAGTGGATCAGCAGCGCCAGCACGAACAGGAACACGCTCAGCGCGACCAGGACCCGGCGGGGATCGAAAAGCAGCCAAACACGCCACATTCTATGGTGCTCCTTATGCCAGGAAAGACGTGACGTACTGGACGCCGTCCAGCAGGCCGGTGGTGTAGCCGTCCTTGCCGGGCAGCCACGGGCGCCACTGCCAGACCAGGAAGTGCGCGACGATGGCAATCGCCGTGAACACGATGAAGCTGGTCACGAAGATGCTGTGGAACTCGCGGGCTTCGCTGTCATTCAATCCCGAGCTGGAATTGCCGCGTACTGCAACGTCAGACATGGGTAGGGTCCTCCTTCTTGCTCTCTGCCGCACGCCTCCCGTGCGGCTGGGCCTCCGCCGCGGCAACCGCCGGGGCCACGCGCCGACCGGACACGCCGGTCAGACCTCGCCAACCGGCACCGCCGGTCGAACCACTGGGCCGACCGGACGTGCCGGTCAGGCCATCGAGGGGAGCGGCGCTCATGCGGCCTGCCCTCCCGCCATTGCATGCAGCGACGCTGCCACGCGCCGGGCCGTGACCCGGCCCTCGCGCGCGGCCCGCGCGTCGCCCTCCACCCGGTCCCGCGCCCGCTTGGCGGCGCTGATGCGGACCAGGAACGGCTCCCGCTCGACATGGGCGTCCAGCGCCGCCACGGCGTCGTCGTCCCAGGGGTCCATGTTCCAGGCGGCGCCCTGCACCGGGGTCGCCTCTACCTTGTCCATGTCCGTGCTGAGCGGCAGGATGTGGAACAGGGCGTCGAACAAGGCGTTGCAGAACTCCTGCACCACGTAGGTCGCCCCGGCGTAACCCATGAACGGCGTGCCCGTGGCCCGGCGGATTACCGCGCCCGGGAACGACGCCGGGATATACATGCAGCGCGCGCCCATCTCGGCGGCATACATCCGCTCGTTGAACGATCCGAACAGCACGAAGGGCGGCGTCGCCTTCATCGCGGCGCGGACGGCCTGGTTGTCCGGCTTGGTCCCCGCGGTGCGGCTGACGGCGAAGGTGCAGGGAATGCCCATCTCGCCCTCAAGGAAGCCGCGCAGGCCCCGCGCGTAGGTGTCGGTCGCCACCACGGCGAAGCTCGCGGTCGGGAAGAAGTCCTGCGTCACGCTGCGCCACAGGTCCCAGATCGGCTTGATGGTGGTGTGCTTCTCCGCCTCGATGAACGGCTCGGGGTCGAGGCCGGTCAGCTCGCCCAACTTGCGCAGGAAGTTGGTGGTGGCGAACAGGCCGATGGGCGCCTGCAGGTACGGGCGGTCCAGCTCCTCGCACAGGTTGCGGCCGAACTCGCGATACAGGCAGATGTTCACGTCGGCGTCCGGCAACCGGGCCACGTCCTCGATGTGGGACCCCAGCGGGAAGGTGAGGTTCACCTCGCAGCCGATGCCCTCCACCAGGCGGCGGATTTCGGCCAGGTCGGACGGCATGTTGAAGGTGCCGTAGATCGCGCCAATCAGGTTGACGCGGGGCTTCGTTCCCGGCTTGCGGTCGGCAACGGCGGGGCGGGGCTTGGGCTTGCTGCGCTTGGCGCCGAACTCGCTCCACAGCCAGTAGATCGCGCGGTCTGCGGCCTGCCACTGGTCCTCGTCTATGGTGCGGGGAATGAAGCGCAGCAGGTTGCTGCCCTCGGGCGTCACGCCGCCGCCAATCATCTCGGCGATGCTGCCGGTGACGACGACCGACGGCATGTCCTGGTCGCCGCTGCGGGCGGCCTGGCGGAGGGCACCCTCGGTGCCGGTGCTGCTGAGGTTGTCTTCGGACAGGCCGGTGACGACGACGGGCAGCTCGTGCGGGGGGAGGCCGTCGGTGTAGTGCAGGACCGCCGTGACGGGCAGATTCTCGCAGCCGACGGGGCCGTCTATGACGACGCGCAGGCCGCGTATGGCGGTGAAGGCGTAAACGGCGCCCCAGTAGCCGCCGGCGCGGTCATGGTCCTGGACTAGCATGGGCGCAGTTCCGCCTTCTTCTCCCTCTCCCTCCGGGAGAGGGTCGGGGTGAGGGGGTCTCGGCTGCGGAGCGGGGCACCGCCGGTCCTGGTAGCACGCGGTCCTGCGTCGGCACGGACCGCGCCCCAAGACCCCCTCACCCCGACCCTCTCCCGGAGGGAGAGGGAGGCGTTCACGCCTCCCATGCTCAGCTTCCCATCGCTTCGGTCGCCTTGGCCTTGGCCTCGCGTGCCCGGCGGTAGCGGTCGCGGGCGCCGGCAGGCTCCACCGGCTTGCCGAGGCCGCCGTAGCCCGCGGCGGTCCCAGTGCCGACGCCATCGAAGAACTCGACCATGCGGTTGAACCGCCCGGCACCGCCGATCTGCGCCGCCACGATGGCCGCCATGGACCCGGCGCCCGCCGCGCCGAACAGCGGCCGGGCGGACACCATGTTGGTGAAGTACAGCGCCGGAATGCCCATCTCCTTCGCCGCCTGCACCAAGGGCGTCGTGCCCACGGCCAGGTCGGGCCGCACGTCGCGCATGGCGGCCAGGTCCTGCTCCAGGCTGGCGCGATATTGGATGTGCGTGCCGCGCGCCTGCAGCCACTCGCGGTCCGCATCCGACCATTCCGTTCGCGGGCAGGCCGTGCCGACATAGGGGACCTCCGCCCCGGCCTCCGTCAGCAGCCGGGCCACCAGCAGCTCCGATCCCTCGTAGCCCGACACGGTGATGCGCGCCCGGATCGGGTTGGCCGCCAGCGCGGCGCGGATTGCCGGCAACGCCCGGGCCTTGGCGGCGTCCACCTTGTCGGCGGGCACGTTGGCAGCCGCGCCGATGGCGTCCAGCCAGGCCGCGGTGCCGTCCACGCCCACCGGGGCGCTGCCCACGACGGGGCGGCCGGCGGCGCGGAACTCGCGCACGGTCGCGGTGTAGAACGGGTGCGCGGCGGCAGCCACCTGGCAGTCCAGCGCGGCATACAAATCCCGCCACTCACGCGACGGCAGCGGCGGCGCGACCGTCAGGCCCATTGGCGCCAGCAAGGCGCTCAGGCCCGGCGGGTCGCCAGGGAAGAACTCGCCGATCATGGCGACGGTCGGCAGCGCCGCCTGCTGGCGGGGGCGGGCGACCGGGCCGTGCTCGGCCTCGGTGCGGGCGTAGCGCAGCATGGCGCCGGCCAGCACGTCCTTCGCCTCGGCATGGGTCGGCACGCCGAAGCCCGGCACGTCTATGCCGATGATACGCACGCCATCGATCACCTTCGGCAGCCGGTCCAGCGGCACGCCGGACGCCGTGGGCACGCACAGGTTGATGACCACCACGGCGTCATAGTCCGCAGGCTTCGCCGTCTCGTAAACGGCGTCCCGGATGTCCTCGTAAAGCTGGCCCTTAACCAACGTCTCCGAGTTGAACGGCACGTAACCAACCGAACGCCGCGCGCCGTAAAAGTGGCTGGTGAACGTCAGGCCATACACGCAGCAGGCGCTGCCGCTCAGGATCGTCGCCGTCCGGCGCATACGCAGGCCGACGCGCAGCGCCCCGAAGGCCGGGCACATGCTCTGCGGCTGGTCGTGGGGTCCGCGCGGGTAGTCCTGCATCAGCCGGTCCATTGCGGCGCCCTTGCCGGCGGCGCGGGCGGCGGCCTCCAGCGTGTCCTTGCCGCCGTGGCAGCCGGACCCGGTAACGGGAGGTATGATGGCGCCGCCGTCCATGCCTACGCGCCCTCGTAGATCACTTCGAGGGAGGCACGGTTGCTGACGGTGGCCGGGCACATGTCGGCCTCGGTCGCCGGCTGCAGCACGACGCCGCGGCCCACGGCGTCGCCCTTGAACAGGTTCAGCAGGGCGTCGTGGCTCAGGGGGGTCGGGCGGACCGGGGGCGCGGTGGCGACCTGCTCGGCCAGCAGTTCGAACACGGCCGCCCATTCGCCGCCGGGCTTGCCGATGATCTCGTAGTTGGCGGACTTGCGGCGGATGTCCTCGTTGGCGGGGATGGCGGACAACACGGGGATGCCGACGGCGCTGGCGAACGCCTGCGCCTCGCCGGTGCCGTCGTCCTTGTTGATGACCATGCCGGCCACGCCGACGTTGCCGCCCATCTTGCGGAAGTAGTCCACCGCCGAGCAGACGTTGTTGGCGACATACAGCGATTGCAGGTCATTGCTGCCGACAACTATGACTTTCTGGCACATGTCGCGGGCAATCGGCAGGCCGAAGCCGCCGCACACCACGTCGCCCAGGAAGTCGAGCAGGACGTAATCAAAGCCCCACTCGTGGAAGCCCAGCTTCTCCAGCAGCTCGAAGCCATGGATGATGCCGCGCCCGCCGCAGCCGCGTCCGACCTCCGGGCCGCCCAGCTCCATCGCGAACACGCCGTCCCGGATGAAGCACACGTCGCCGATGGCCACCTTCTCGCCGGCCAGCTTCTTCTTGCTGCTGGTCTCGATGATGGTGGGGCAGGAGCGCCCGCCGAACAGCAGGCTGGTGGTGTCGCTCTTGGGGTCGCAGCCGATCAGCAGCACGCGCTTGCCCTGCTGCGCCATCATGTAGCTGAGGTTGGCGAGGGTGAAGCTTTTGCCGATGCCGCCCTTGCCGTAGATGGCGATGATCTGTGTTTCCTTCTTGGGCGCTGCGGTGTGGACCGCGTCCGGCTCGATGGCGGCCTCGGCGCGCAGGGCGTCCGTCATGCTGGCAGGTGACGTGATGGCGTTCATGCGGCGTGGCTCCAATCGAGGATCATCTTGAGGCACGCCGCGTCGCCGAAGGCGGTGCGGTAGGCATGGGCGGCGTCCGGCGCCGCCTCGGCATGGGTGACGAGGCCGTCCAGGTTCAGCGCGCCGGACGCGGCCAGGGCGTTGACCGCCCGCAGGTCCGCGGGCTGCCACTGGGCGGCGATCCGCAGCCGGGCCTCGCGCATGAAGGCGGGGGCGAAGGCAAAGCTGAGGCGATCCGAGTAGAACCCGGCCAGCACGACCTCGCCGCCCGGCGCCAGGCGTCCGATCAGGGCGTCCAGCAGCGCCGGGTCGCCGCTCGCGTCCACGATGCAGCGGTAGTCGCGGCGGGCGTCCTGGTCGGGGTGCAGGACGGTGTAGCCCTGCGCGCCCTCGGCACGGGCCGGGTTGGTTTCCCACACCGCCGGGGCCGCGCCGTGCAGCACCGCCAGGCGGGCCAGCAGGCGGCCCAGCACGCCGTGGCCCACGATCAGGTCCGGCAGGGCGTTCGCAACGGCGTGCTGCGCCGTTGCCGCTAGCGCCAGCAGCACGCCGCGCTGGCCAAGGGAGCCGTCTATCGGCGTCACGCGGCTGCCCGGCACCACCAGGCGGGACGCCGCGCCGCCGAACAGGCCGCGGACGGGACCGAAGCACTTGGCGCCGGGCACGAACACCTGGTCGCCCTCGCGCCGGCCGGACCCGGCGCCGGCCTGCACGACGCGGCCCACGGACTCGTAGCCCGGCACCAAGGGGTAGCCCATGCCGGGGAACGGCGGCATCCGGCCGTCCCAGAGCAGCCGCTCGGTCCCGGTGCTGATGCCGCTCCACTGCACGTCCACGATCACGTCGGCCGGGCCGGCGGCATCGAGCGGCAGGTTCTGGAGCGTGAGGTCTTGCGGTGCGTTCAGGACGACTGCGTTGGCTTGCATTTCCGTCCCTCCCTGGACCGGTTCGAGTGTCAGATTATCCTGACAGATTTTTGTGTCAACTAGCATTTACAGATGAACCGGTTGCTTCTCCCTCTCCCTCCGGGAGAGGGCCGGGGTGAGGGAAGCCGGGCAGAACCGGGACGGCCAGTGCGGGCGCGATCCGCTTTCTCATCGGGACACACGGCGCTTGCCGCTTCCCTCACCCCGACCCTCTCCCGGAGGGAGAGGGAGCAGGAGCAGAAGCTCCGTTACCGCACCGCCGTCAGCACGCCGGCCAGCAGCGGCGTATGCGTCCGGTGCCGGCGCACGGCCTGGAAGCCGCACTCGTGCAGCATCGCGGTCAGCCGCGCCGGGGTGCGGGTGCGGCCCCGGCCCATCGCCATCAGGTAGAAGCCGAAATAGGCGTCCCCCACCGGCTCGGCCCCCGGGGTGTCCGACATCGGCTCGGCCAGCAGCAGGGTGCCGCCGGGCGGCAGCGCGGCGTGGACGGCGCGCAGGATGCGGAGCGCCGCGTCGTCGTCATGGTCGTGGATCACGCGCACCAGGCTGACCAGGTCGGCACCCGATGGCAGCACGTCCCGCAGGAAATCGCCGCCCACGGCTTCCGCCCGGCCCTGCATCCCTGCCCCGGCGAATCGTGCCGACGCCCGCTCCGCCACTGGCGGCAGGTCGAACAACCGCAGCCGCAGACCCGGTGCCCGCTCGCCCGCCGCCAGCAGGAAGCTGCCGTCGCCGCCGCCCACGTCCATCAGCAGGCGGTGCCGCCGCACGGGATAGGCCGTCAATATCTCGCCCGCCACCAGCGGCTGCGACGCCGCCATCAGCGCGGTGTAGGCCGCGACCTCCCCGCCCAGCCCTGCGGCGCCGGCATTGCCGGAGTAGGCCCAATAGGAGGACAGCGCGGTTCCATGGGCATCCCCGCGCAGCAGCGCCACGGGATCGGCCAGGTCGGCGTAGAGCATCCGGTGGTGCCGGACCATCGCCGCGATCCCGGCATTGCCGACCATGGCGCCGCCCAGCGGCCCCAGCCCGAACCGCCCGCCACGGCGGCGGGACACGAGGCGAAGGGACACCGCCGCGAGCAGCAGCCGCTCGGCGCCGGGCAGCGGCAGGGCCAGGCGCGCAGCCAAGGCCTGCAGGGATTGCGGCCCCTCGGCCAGGATATCGAACAGGCGCAACTCGACGCAGGCGTGCAGCACCTGAGAATAGACGAAGCCCGCGCACAGGTCGAACAGCGCCCGCGTGCGCCGCCGGGCCACGGGCCGGGTGAACGGCATCGCCACCGCCCAGGCCCGGAAGCGCGGGCTGGCCACCAGGCGGTCGCGCAGGCCGAGCAGGCGGTCCCACGCGGAAGGCGGCACGGGGGGCGCAGGCTTCAACCCGTCCGTGCCCCGCCGCGAGCGGAGCACCGTCATGGCGGGTAGCGCAGCGGCGCAGCGGCAGGAGGGTTGCAGGCACGCCGGCTAGGCGCGGCGTACCCTGGACCGCCACGACCCAATCGGCTTGCGATGGCGGCGCGCGTGGGCCGCAAGCCGGACCCCCGAGGCAGCGCCGGCGTCAGGCCGCGTGCCGCGCCAGTTCCGCCGGCAGCAGCCGCCGGGTCTCGGACAGAATGTGGCTCCGCAACGGCCCGGCGCCGGGGCAGGCGGGAACCGACTCCACGGCCTCCGCCGCCAGGCTTTCGAGCAGGTCTATCGCGCCGTCCAGTCCGTGCCGCCGCACCGCGCTCGGACGGCCCAGCGCGGCGTCCTTGCCCACGGGCTTGCCGATCCGTGCGGCGTCCCCGGCGGCGTCCAGGATGTCGTCGGCCACCTGGAACGCCTCGCCGAGCTTCATGCCCAGCGCCCGCCACGGCTCGCCCTCCACCCCGGCCGCCGTGGCGCCTGCGACGGTGGCGGCGGCGAACAGCGCGCCGGTCTTCTCCTGCTGATACAGCGACAGGTCCGCCGCCGGCTCGCACTCCCACGCCTGCCCGGCCACGATGCCGAACGGCACGCCGACCGACCGCGCCACTGTCAGCACCAGCGCCCCCAGCCGCTCCGGCGCCGCCGCGGCGCCATGCGCGAGGGTCTGAAACGCGAGTACGATGAGGGCATCCCCCGCCAGCACCGCCAGGGCCTGGCCGAAGGCGCGATGCACGGTGGGCCGTCCGCGCCGGGTAGCAGCGTCGTCGAAGCAGGGCAGGTCGTCATGGACCAGGGACGCGCAGTGCAGCAGCTCGATGCTGGCGGCGGCGGCGTCGGTCAGGGCCGGACGGTCCTCGCCGCAGGCGGCGGCGACGGCCAGGCACAGGCGCGGGCGGATGCGTGCGCCGCGGGGAAAGACGCTGTGGCGCATGGCCTCGGCCAGGCCGGGCGGGCAGCCCTCGACGTCGGCGCGGGCCACTGCGGCATACAGCGAACGCTCGATCCGGCCCATAACGTCCATCGGCTGCTTCCCTCTTCGCCGGGCCTTGTGTCAGGCCAGGTTGTCACGCAATACTGTCAAGCGTTCTTGACACATCCGTCAAGCACAATCGGCGGGGCGTCATGGCGGACCAGGTTGCCACAATGGAAGCAGGAAGCGGGCTGGCCGGCGGACGGCCTGATGGCGCACCTCGGTTCGACGCAGCGGTCCCCCGGGGCGGCTACGCCTGGTGGTACGTTGACGCGCTAAGCGACGACGGGCGGCACGGCATCACGCTGATCGCCTTCATCGGCAGCGTGTTCTCGCCCTTCTATGCGTGGTCCCGCCGCGGCATGCACAAGAGCAGCAGCGGGGGCGGAGGCGACCCGGCCAACCACTGCTGCCTGAACGTTGCGCTGTATGGCCGCCCCCGCCGCTGGGCGATGACGGAGCGCGGGCGCGGCGCCCTGGACCGCTCGGCCCGGCACCTGGCCATCGGCCCCAGCCGCATGGAGTGGGACGGGGAGGTGCTGACGATCCACGTCGAGGAGGTGACGGCCCCCCTGCCCTCCCGCCTGCGCGGCACCGTGCGCGTGCGCCCCGGGGCGCTGACGGGCCGGCGGTTCGAGCTGGACGACGCCGGGCGGCACCGCTGGTCCCCCATTGCGCCGGTGTCCCGCGTGGAGGTCGAGCTGACGCATCCGGCGCTGCGCTGGTCCGGGCCGGGCTACCTCGACACCAACGACGGCGACGCGCCCTTGGAGTCGGACTTCGTGCAATGGGACTGGTGCCGCGCGCCGACGCGGGACGGGGCGGCAATCCTATACAACGCGCAGCGCCGGGTAGGGGGCGAGCAGTCGCTGGCGCTGCGGATCAACCGCGCCGGCACTGTGGAGCGGGTGGAGCCGCCGCCGCCTGCCATCCTGCCGCGCACCCGCTGGGGCGTGGCCCGGCCCACGCGCGCCGACGCCGGGGCGGCGCCCACGGTGCGGCAGACCCTGGAGGACGCGCCGTTCTACAGCCGCAGCGTCGTCGAGACGGCGCTGTTCGGGGAGCAGGTGACGGCGATGCACGAGAGCCTGTCGCTGGACCGCTTCCGGGCGCCGTGGGTGCAGGCGATGCTACCGTTCCGCATCCCGCGGCGCTGGGGCGGATAGCGGCGGCTGCGTCCCGCCCGGCTTCGACCCCCGCGGCGCGTCCCCCGCCCGGCGTATCGCGCGGCGGGTGCGGACCAGCTCCACGACCAGCAGGCCGAGGAACAGCAGCAAGAGGATCATCCATTCCCATTGGGCGACCATTGAGGCTTTCTCCCGCGTCGTGGATGGAAAGGCGTCTGACGTTGCAGCAAGTACCTAAGCTATGGTGCCGATCCGGACATCGGAAACCCGGGGCCGTCCCTCCCGGCGCTGCATCCGCTGACGTTTGGCAACGCCGGCTTTACGGCGGCGGCACCTCTGGCTATGCCGAAACCGGCCTGCCGCCGCGACCCGCCGCCATGCCTGAACCCCGCCAGGCCGCGGCAGCGCCCGTCCGCAGCCCGGGACAGGCGCCGGGGCGGACGCAAGGCCGCCGGCCGGCAGCCCGCCAATCGAGCTTTTTGTCCCTCACCAGCTTCGCGAGGGCGGCGTTCAGTGCGGCATCCTTGGCAAGGGCGTCGGCAAGGTCTTGTTTCACGTCGCGGGCCTTGCCGGGGTCGCTGGCGGCGGCGATCACGATCTCCTTCCCGATCCGGTCAACAGCCTGGTCCACGAGCTTCTCGCCGCCTTTGTCGAGTGCGTTCTTGATGTCCACCTCGCCAAGGCCCTTGAACTTCACCTCGGCAAGCGATTTCGCGTAGCTGCTGGTGAACTTGCCGACCTGCTTGTCTATGCCGCCGAATATCGCGCCCGCCACGGCGCCCTTGAGCACCTCGGCCGCGATGTCGGTGGCCGCCTTCTCCGCCGTCATCTTCTCCGAAGGGTCGAGGGTCTTCACGACCTCCTTGACCGACGTTTCCAGGGCTTTTGACAGCCCGCCCTTCACCGCGCCCTCCGCCATCTTGGCGGCGGCGTCCTTGCCGAACCGCTTCAGCACGGTGGCGCCTGCCTTCTCGGCCAGCGCCTTCGATATCCTGGCACCCACCGTCTTGTCCCTCAGCACGGCCGACACGGTGCCCTCCACCGCTCCCATCAGCACGACCTGGCCGAAGGCGTCGGTGGCGTTGAACTTCGGCGAGTTGGCCTTGCCGACCTGGTTGAGCAGCTCCTTGTAGCTGCCAAGCCCCGCCATGACGCCGGCCGTCACGGCCGTCGAGCTGCCGGCGGTGCCGATGGCCGCCCCGACCTCCAGCACCAGGACGCAGCGGTCCAGGTCGCCTTGCAGGCAGTCCGCCAAGGCGAGCACATCCGGCTAACGCGCAACGATGGCGATCAGCGCCAGGGCGTCCGCGAAGACCGTCACAGGCCGCCGGACAGCTCATCGAAGAACGCCCTGTCCGCGACTTGGCCCGTTGGCGACGGCAGGGGATGCTCCTCCCACAGCAGCGCCAGCCGGTCGCGCAACGGGACGGCCTCGATTGTCCGTTGCAGCTCCGCCTGCACGGACAGCTTTACGGCGGCCTGTTTCGTCAGGCCGCACAGCTTGGCAAACCGGGCCACAAGGGCCGCCGTGGCCCCGTCCTGGGTATGCAACGGCACCACGCCCGCTCCGGATATCTCCTGGATGCAGGAGAAACGTCCTTCTGGTCCAACTGGTCAAGCGCACCCGATCCTGCCGGGCCGCGGCGGCATCGCCGGTCCGCGGCCCGGCCTATTCCTGGTCCGCCGGAATATAAGGGCTCATTCCTTTCTCGAACGCGATCTCCTGCACCTCGCGCGGCATATCGCGCAGGTCCACCAGGAAGCCGTTCACCTCGGCCATCCAGATCAGCGGGTTCCGCGCGGCCCGGCTCGGCAGCATCCAGGCCGGGTCCATCCGGTTCGCGCCCAGCGCCGCCCGGATAGCGGCGGCCTTGGCCTGCGCCGTGCTCGCGCCGACGCCGAATGCGGCGCACAGGTCCTTGGTGGACATATATGGCTTGAACGACCTGTCCGACAGGAAGTTGAGCTGCCCGAGCGCATAGGCGATGCCGCAGGCCCAGGTGCGCGGCTGCCCGGCGGCGAGCGGGCTGGGCCGCTTGCGGCACAGCGCCGCCGTCATGGCGCGGGCCAGGTCGCGATACTCGTCATCCAGGTGGTCCCGGCAAACCGCGTCCGTCAGCGCAGTGACGGCGTCATATGCCGGCTGCATGGCCTTGGGGACGGAGGTCTTGCGGGCTGGCGGCATCAGGCCGTCACTTCCGATCCCTGCCTGTGCACGACAGCCGCAGGACCGGGGCATCGCATGCCGCACGGGTCAACACCCTGGGACAGGAGCAGGTGAAACATTACGTTGCCCATCGCGACCGCTTGGCATATTTGTGGCACGAGGAAAATGGGGCCGCAATCAAGCATCGGGTGGTAGCGTCGGTGAGCAATCCATCGGTCCGTGCCATGTCCGCCTGCCTCCATCCCGGCAGGGCCGCAGCAGCCTTGCTCCGGCCTATCGTGTCCTACCTGCTCGCCCTGGCCTTGGCTGCACTGCTTTTGGCAACGCCCGTGCAGGCGCAGCAGGCGCCCGAGCGCCGCGTCGCGCTCATGGTCGGCATCGGCGCCTACCAAACCGTGCCCAGGCTCGCCAACCCGGTCAAGGACGCGCGGGCGGTGGGCGAGTCCCTCCGGCTGCTGAACTTCGAGGTCGAGGAGGTCTATGACCCGGACTACCGCACCCTGGCGCGCGCCATACGCGCCTTCGGCATCAAGGCGCAGCAGGCCGATGTCGCGCTTATCTTCTATGCCGGACACGGCGTGCAGGTTGGGCGCGAGAACTACCTGCTGCCGGCCGACACCCGGCTGGAGCGGGAGCGCGACCTCCTCTATGAGGCCGTGCCGCTGGAGCTGGTGCTGGGCGAGGCGTCGCAGGCCGGCAAGCTCGCCATCGTCATGCTCGACGCCTGCCGCAACAACCCGTTCGTCGAGCGCATGTCGCGGTCCATCACTGTCGCGGGCACCGTCGCAGGCCGCGGCGCATCGAGCGCGGGCCTGGCCCGGGTGGACAACGTGCCCCGCAACACCGTCGTCGTCATGGCGACCAAGGCGGACCAGGTCGCCGAGGACGGCGCCGGGGAGCACAGCCCCTTCGCGACGGCATTGCAGGCGAACCTCGCCAAGCCGGGCCTGGAGCTGAGCCTGTTCTTCCGCAGCGTGCGGGACGGCGTGCTCAAGGCCACCAACGGGCGGCAGGAGCCTTACGTGTTCAGCTCGGTCGGTGCCGAGCCGTTCTATTTCCATCCGCGCCCGCCCAGCCGTCCGCCGGTGCTGGGCGCGATGGCGGCCCTGGAGGTGCGGGACACCGCCGGGCCGACGCCGCTGCTGATCGGGCCGCCGAGGGCACCGGACAACGACCCCTTGACGATCCGCGTCACCGGCCTGCCCCGCTACGGCGAGGTGCAGGTAGACGGCCGCCCGGCGCGGCCCGGCGCGGTGTTCCCCGCCGACCGGATCGCGGGCGCGACCTACAAGCCCGAGCTGGGCCGGTCCGGGCCTGCCGGCACGTTCGACATCCTGGTCGAGGACGGGCGCGGCGGCAGCGTCCTGGGCAGCCTGAGCATCAGCGTCGTCCACGTCAGCCGCCCGCCGGTCGTCGAGCCGCCGCGGCGCCTGCGCATCTACACCGGCGGCCTCGGCATCAGGCGGCCGGAGGGCGGGGACGGCGAGGCGCTGACGGTCCAGGTCACGTCCGTGCCGCGCGGGCTGGTACGCAGCGGGGCGGTGCCGGTGCATCTGGGCGACCGGCTGGCCCCCGAGGCGCTGCCAGCGCTGGTGTTCATCCCGGAGCCGGGGTTCGCCGGGGCTGCGGGGAGCTTCGGATACCAGGTTGACAACGGACAGGGCGGCACCGCGGCCAGCGCGGTCGAGCTGGATGTGATGGACGCGACGGAGGCGGCCGGGCTGATGGCCGAGTCGGTGCTGTGGGACCGGGTGCGCGGCAGCACACGGTCCGAGGACCTGGATGCCTTCGTCCGGCTCTACCCGAACTCCCGCTTCGGCCCTGCGGCGGCGCAGCGCCGGGCGGAGCTGTCCGGCCGGCGGGACGCGGCGGCCACGCCCGCCGGCCCACCGCCGGCCCGGCCCGCAACGGCGACGCCCGGCCCCGTTGCAGCCCGGCCCGTTGCAGCCCTGCCCGATGCCCCGCAGCCTGCCCGGCTCCCGGCGGCATCCGCCCCGCTTGCAACCACCCCGCCTGCGCCCGCCCCACCTTCATCCGGACCCGCCGCTCCGCAGCCGCGCCCCGACCCGACCAGGCTTGCCATGCAGGGTCCGGCTCAGCCCCCGCGGGTCGCACCGGCCGAGCCGGCGCCGCCGAAGGCGCCTGCTCCCGCTCCCGGGCCTGCTGCTGCGCCTGTGCCGGCCGCGGCGCCGGTGCTGGCGCCGGCCGTGGCCTCGGCTGCCATGCACGGCGAAAGGGACTGCCCGAACTGCCCGGTCATGACCGGGGTGCCCGGCGGCAGCTTCATGATGGGCATGGGCACAACCGATCCCGCCGCCCGGCCGCCGCACCAAGTCGCCGTGCGGCCGTTCCTGATGGGTCAAGGCCCGGTGACGGTCGCCGACTGGAACGCCTGCCGCGCCGACGGCGGCTGCGGCCCGCCGCCGCGCATGGCCGTGGCCGAGGACGCCACGCCGCTGCACAACGCAAGCTGGGACGACGCGCAGCAGTATGTCGCCTGGCTGTCCCGTGCCGCGGGCCGACCCTACCGGCTGCCCAGCGAGGCCGAATGGGAGTATGCGGCCCGCGGCGGTACCTCGACCCGCTACTGGTGGGGCGGCCAGCTCGGGGCCGGCCTGGCGAACTGCGCCGATTGCGGCGGCCCGCAAGACCCGCGGGCGCCGGCACCGGCGTTGGCCTACCAGCCCAACGGCTTCGGCCTGTACGGTATGCTCGGCGGAGTGGCGCAGTGGGTACAGGATTGCTGGCACCCGACCTACGCCGGGGCGCCCGGCGACGGGACGGCCTGGGAGGGGCGCGGCTGCTCGCAGCGCGTCCTGCGCGGCGGCTCGTTCCGCACGGCCCACGACGATATCGCACCGGTTGCGCGGGGCCGTTACGACGCTCCCGTGCGCTACTTCACGAACGGGTTCCGCGTGGCCCGGAACATGGAGTAGCGGCGGGCGGACCGCACCCGGCAGCGCCTGCAATAAGCTTGCAATCCGTAAGCCGCCCCGCTTAACTCGACCGGTGTGCAAGCGGAACGTTGTGGGAGGGGCAGGATGTTCCAACGCGGCGCGGCGATGGCCATCCTCGCCGGCCTCCTGCTGACGGCGCCATCCGCCGCCAGGACGCAGCAGCAGGCGATGCCGGAGGATGCGCGGGTCCACATCCTCTGGCCGGAGGACGGACAGGCCATACGCGGCGGCTTCTGGGTCAGGATGGGGCTGTCCGGGGCCGGCATCGCCCCGGCGGGGGTCGCCAAGGCCGGGACCGGGCACCATCACATCCTGGTTGACGCGCCGCTGCCCCACCTCGACCAGCCCGTTCCGAACGACCGCAACCACCTGCACTTCGGCCTGGGCCAGACCGAGGCACGGCTGGATCTGCCGCCGGGCCGGCACACCCTGCAACTGCTGCTGGCGGACGAGAACCACCTGCCGCACCAGCCGTCCCTGTATTCGAAGCAGATCACCGTGACCGTCACCCGCTGAGCGCACGACCGGCGCCGAGCGCACAATTTAGGGATGCCGCAGATGCCAAGGACGCCGCATGTGGCTGGGTTCAGGTGCCTGGCGTGTTCCGCCGCCCTTGTCCTGGGTGCGGCCTTCCCCGCCATGCCGCAGACTGTGCCCGCGGCGCCGCAGGCAGCAGCCGACGCGCCGGCTGCGCGCAACGCGGCGCCGCAGGACGCCTATGTCTATATCGGCCACCCGGCCAACGGCGCCGTCACCAGTTCCCGCCGGATCAAGGTCTGGTTCGGCACCCGCAACTTCGGCGTGGCGCCCGCCGGGGTGACCAAGGCCAACACGGGCCACCACCACCTGCTGATTGACACGGCCCTGCCGCCGATGGACCAGCCAATCCCGAACGACCGCAACCACCTGCACTTCGGCCTTGGCCAGACCGAGACCTTCATAGACCTGCCGCCCGGCAAGCACACGCTGCAACTGCTGATGGGGGACGCGGACCATGTGCCGCACGATCCGCCCGTGGTCTCCAAGCCGGTCACGATCACGGTGAGAGGGGGACGGGGAGCATCGTGACCCGCGCGGCCTGATCCTTCCAACGCAGCATCCGCAGGCGTGCCGGTCGTTGCGCGCCGGGGAGTGTGTCCGGGGTTGCGGTCCGGGCTGCAGCAAGAGGCCAGGCGCAGTTCACGGGGGCGCTCGACGCCGGCTACAGCCGGGGTTTCGCGTTGTCGGCGCTGGCCGACAGCGCCGAGAACCGGATCAACACGGCCCCTGTCACGCACGACGCCTGGGTGTTCATCCCCGGTTAGACGGGCTACCCGACGGGCTGCCTTCGGCGCGATGGTCCAGAGGCCGCAGAACGTACGGGCCATCCCGGCGGTCCCCGGACCGCTGCGCCCCTGGCGGCGACGGCTGGGGTGGGCCGGCCGGGGCCTGGCGCCGGCGTCAGCCGCCCCGCCCTACCGCCTGCCGCTGGTCCAGCGCGCCCCACATGGCGCACAGCCATGCCACCCGGTCGTCCAGCCCTGCCCATCGCGCTCCCGCCGCCGGGCGCGGCGTTGCGGCCACCACGTCCACCAGGAACTGCGCCGCCGCCACCGTGGGCCGCAGGTCCGCGGCGGCGGGCCGCAGCGCCGCCCCCGTGCTGCGCGCCAGCAGCGCCAGCTTGCGCCGGCCGGGCACCACCGCCCGGCGGGTCACGCTGTCATGGCCGTGGCGGGCGACCTCCGCCCCGATCTCCGCATACAGCAGCCGCGCCGCGCCGATCCCCGGGCGGCAATCCCGCGGCAGCGCGGCGACCCCCGCATCAGATCGCGCATACAGCGCGTCCGCCGCAGCCAGCAGCCGCGCCACCACGGCGCCGATAGCGGGCGTGAACACCGGCCGGCGCAGCCAGGCGCCGGGGTCCACGCCGGCTTCCCGCAGCCAGGCCAGCGGCAGATACAGCCGCCCGGCCCGCGCATCCTCCCCGACATCGCGCGCGATGTTGCTGAGCTGCATCGCAACCCCCAGGTCGCATGCTCGCGCCACCCCTGCGGGCGAACGCTCGCCCATCAGCAGCGCCATCATGGCGCCGACTGTCCCGGCTACCCGGGCGGCGTAGGCTTGCAGGTCCGGCAGGTCCTCATAGCGGCGGCCGGCGGCGTCCCAGGCGAAGCCCTCCAGCAACGCGTCCAGCAGCGCGCGCGGGATGGCGTGCCGGGCCACGACGGCGGCCAGCGCACGGTCGGCCGGTATGGGCGCGGGACGGCCGGCATAGACGCCGTCCAGACGCGCCCGCAGGTGCGCCAGCGCCGGGGCGCCGCCGCCCGCGTCCACCAGGTCGTCCGCCACGCGGCAGAACGCATACAGCGCCGTCGCCGGGCGATGCACCCGGCGCGGCAGCACGCGCGCCGCGGCGAAGAACGTGCGCGACCCGCCGCGCAGCATGGCACGGCAGTCCGCCAGGTCGGTCAGGTAATGGCCGCTGTCCCAGGCAACGGCTGCATCCGGCAGCACCTGATCGAGGACGCTTGGGGAAGGCGGCACGTTGGGCAGCCCTGCCTTGGGCTGGGCGCCAATGCTTGCGGGGCGCCGCTGGTCGGCTTCCCCGCCTCGGTCAGGTGGGCAGGACCAGATGCTCCGGGACAGCAACGGCTCCGTGCCGAAGGCGCCGCCGCGGCCGGACGGCGATCGGTCATGGACGCCCTGCGGTGCCACGCGGGCGGTGACGGTCGCGGCTCCCAGCCCCGGCAGCTTTGTCCGCTCCAGCTCCGCCGCTGTGACAGGAGGGTTGGTGCCTTGGGTGGCAAAAATGGAGAGGAGCTTGTCAGGCGTGATGGGCATTCTGGGCGCAAGTGTAATCACGCCTGATGCCAAGGAACAGCCCTTCTTCCTGCTCCCTCTCCCTCCGGGAGAGGGGGCAGCAGCAAGCACCTCCTGCCTTGGGCGCCACACGCGCCACAGGTCCGTGACGTGGAGGGCCAGGGCGCCCAGCAGCGGCAGGGACACCCAGCCCCACCAGGCCCCGGCCAGCCCGGCGCGCATCGCCAGCAGCAGGCACATGCCGGACAGCAGGTTCGGCCACAGCGCCCCGGGCGGCACCCCGCGCCCGCCAAGGCGGAACAGCAGGGTCAGCGCCGCGCCTTCCAGCGCCATGCCCAGCAGGATCAGGTCCAGCACCCGGCCGCTGGCGATCCAGGCGCTCAGGGCAGCGCCCCGTGCCGGCGGGCGAAATCCTCGATCAGGACGGCGACCTCCGCCGGCCGCTCCTCGTGCGCCAGGTGGCCCAGGCCGGGCATCGTCACGAGTTCGGCGCCGGGCACCAGGTCCCGCACCTCGGCGGACTGCTGCGGCGGCACCGTGCGGTCGCCGCTGCCGGCCACCAGCAGCAGCGGCGCCCGCAGCCGCGGCAGGCCGGCCAGCAACGGGCGCAGGTCCCAGTGCGCCATCATGCCCAGCGCGGACGCGGCGTGGTCCGGGCGGCGCACGACCTCGCCATACAGCCGCACCCCCTCCGCATCCACGGTGGAGCCTGTGGCGGCCAGCAGCCGCGCCACCATCGCCGGGTCGCGCGCCCGCCAGGCGAACACCTGCGGCAGGCCCGGCAGCCCGACCAGCAAGCGCGCCAGGGGCGAGAACACCTGCCCCGCCGCGCCCTGCAGCGGGATGAAGGCGCCGTTCAGGCTCACCAGCGCCCTCAGGGGCAAGGTCCCGTCCAGCGCCATGCGCGCCAGGATCGCAGCGCCCGCCGAGTGGCCCACCGCCACCGCCGGGCGCAGGTTCATCATCGTCAGCAGCCCTTGCAGCGACCCCGCCATCCCCGGCAGCGACAGCCTTGCCGCAGCCGGCGCCTGGGTGAAGCCGTGGCCCGGCAGGTCCGGCGCGACGACGGTGAAGCGCCGGGCCAGCAAGGGCAGCAGGCCGCGCCAGGAGTGCGTCGCAGCCCCGGTGCCGTGGACCAGCAGCAGCACGGGGCGGCGTTGTTCGGGCGGGGCGCCCATGACCTGGACGTGCCAGTCCAGTCCGGCGGCTCGGACGGTGCGGCTGGCCTCGCGGTTCGGCCAGGATGCGCCGGGGCGGGTCATGCTGCTCCCTCTCCCTCCGGGAGAGGGTTGGGGTGAGGGAAGCCGCAAGCGCTGTCCTTGGCATGGGCAGGGTTGTTCTTGCGCTGGATAGGGCGGCGCTTGCCGCTTCCCTCACCCCAGCCCTCTCCCGGAGGGAGAGGGGGCAGCAGGCCAGTCATCGGCGTCCTGCTCCGGTGACGGCAAGGGACAGCGCGGCGGCGTTCGCGTAGGGCAGCGGCAGGTAGCGTGCCGCCATCGCGTCCGCCAGGCGCCGCGCGGCAGGCGCCGGGCGGGGCGAGGTGTCCACCAGCAGCGCCGCCACGCCGGCCAGCCGGATGGCGCGGGCGGCCTGCATCGCGTCGGCCTCCGCCCGGTCGCGTCCGCCGCGGCCGTCCCGGGCCACGTTGCCGCGCCCGTCCGTCAGCAGCACCAGGCTGGGCGTGCCGCCCCGGCGCCGCACCGCGTCCGCCAGCAGGAACCCGGCGTCCAGCCCCGCCGCCAACGGCGTGCCGCCGCCGCCGGGCAGCGCCGCCAGGCCGCGCTTGGCCCGCACCAGGGACCGCGTCGGCGGCAGCAGCAGTTGCGCACCCGCCCCGCGGAAGGCCAGCACCGCCACCCGGTCCCGGCGCACATAGCACTCGGCCAGCAGCAGCTCGACGGCGCCCTTGGCCTCCGCCAGCCGGTTCAGGGCGCTGCTGCCGGAGGCGTCCACGACGAAGATCGTCGTCGTCTCCGCCCGCTGCACGCAGTGGGTGACGCGGAAGTCGCCGCGCCTGATCTGCAAGCGGCCCTCCGCCGCGCCGCGGATGCGCTGCCAAGGGGCGGCGGCGCGCAGGGTCTCGATCAGGTTCAGCCGCTCCTCTCCGCGCGGGTCCCCGGCGCGCACCCCGGCGGGACGCCCGCGCCGGCCGGACTGCGGGGCGCCGGACACGCCGGCCGTGCGGGCCGGCTGGCGCAGCGCGCGGGCCTGCAGCATCGCCAGCAGCCCTGCAGGTATGGCGGCGCGGGCGGCTTGCAGCAGCATGTCGTCCATGGCGCCGGGAGCGGGCGCGTCGTCCGTCTCGGCGTCTGAGCTGCCGTCCGGCTTGGGCTGTTGCGGCGCCGGGTCGTCCTGCGCCTCGGCCTGAGGGCCGTCCGGAGTGTCCTGCACCGGCAGCACCGTCGCCCGCGGCGCCAGCACCAGGCGGCAGGCGAGCGCCGCGTCCTCCTGCGCCACCTCGTCCCGCCCGGCCAAGGCAGCCGCGGCACGGGCGGCGCGCAAGGCCAGCAACGGCGCACGGACGGACGCCACCCCCAGCGCCGCCGCCGTGCCGCACAGCGCCTGCAGGATCGCGTCCCCGGCCCGCACCCCCGGCAGGCGCAGCCGGGCGGCGGCAACCTGCTGCGGCGTGGGCGCGTCGCCCTCCGGCTCCCGCGCGCCGACATGGGCCAGTTGCACGTGGAACGCCAGCCGGTCCAGCAGGGCGGAGGACGTGCGCTCGTCCTCCGTTGCGCCCTCGTCCAGCGCCACCAGCGCCAGCGTGCCGGCGTCCAGCGCCAGGGCCAGGCGCGCCGCCAGCCCGGCCGGCGCGCGCTCCGCCATCGGCAGCAGCAGGACGCCGCCCGCAGCCTCCGCCAGCAGCCCGCGTTCGGCGACCGGGCGGCCGGCGGCCAGGGTCGCGGCCAGGTCCAGGCCGCCCAGCAAGCGGCCGTCGGCGATGGTCAGGGGCACCTTGCGCCACGGTGCGCCGTCCGGCAGCAGGCCGCGCAGCAGGGCCAGCCACCGCGCCCGCACCGGACCATGCCCGGCACGGAGCGAAGCGCCGCCGGCGCCGATAGGGTCCACGGCCAGCAGCGCGGCGGCATGGACCGCATCCTGCCAGGGGGACGCTTCCCCCTCTCCCTCCGGGAGAGGGTCGGGGTGGGGGGCGCCCCCCGC
>JAABUM010000754.1_pt1 | contig 53881 bp, 44 predicted proteins | sample 5559161 | NCBI WGS metagenome assembly JAABUM01 (sample SAMN10711868, study PRJNA513369) | rock metagenome | isolation source: Antarctica rocks | place: Antarctica: Victoria Land, Siegfried Peak nord
GTCGCACATCCACCTCGGGGTGACGGATTTCCAGCGTGCCTTCGCCTTCTACGAGAGTCTGATGGAGCAGCTTGGCTTCGTGCTGAGATTCTGCGAGCCCGACAAGCCCTGGGCCGGGTGGATGAAGCCTGGTGCCGAGCAGCCGTTGCTGCTCATCGGCCATCCCATCGACGGTAAGGCGGCCAGCGCGGGCAACGGCCAGATAGTCGCACTGCTCGCCCGTCGCCGCGACGTCGTGAACCGTTGCCACGAAGCGGCCCTCGCGGCGGGCGGCACGGACGAGGGCGCCCCGGGGTTGCGACCCCACTACCATCCGGACTTCTACGGCGCCTACTTCCGCGACCCGGACGGCAACAAGCTCTGCGTCTGCTGCCACCACCCGGTCGTCGCGGCGCGGCAAGCCCGCATCCAGCCGGAGGGCGGCGCCCGACCCGGATCGCCGGCCCCGCACGACACGGGCGGCGCTCAGGGCGAGCCTTGATCCCGGTCCGAGGGCGGAGCCTGCCGCCTGTGGTGCGGCCGGACGCTCAGCGCTCGGGGTCGTCGGTGTCGGGCTCGACCTCGACGTCGCTGATCGCCTCGGCGTCGTCCTCCTCCTCGAGGTCGGCGGCATCGTCGAGCACGTCCTCCTCCGCCTCGTCCTCGGGCGCCTCCGCCTCCGCCTCGGCCTCCACGGGCACGACCTTCTTCGGGCGCTTGTCCTCGACGGGGTTGCCGCCCGAGCCACGACGGGCGCGCGGCTGCTCGATCGGCTGCTCGGTCTCGCACTTCGGGCAGATCGCCGGGACGCGGCCGAGGTCGTAGAACCGCGTCGCGCAGTTCACGCAAAGACGCTTGGTGCCGAGTTCGGGCTTGGCCATTGTGCAGCCTTCGTGACGGAGCGGCGGAGGGCGCGCCCCATGCCACCTGCGGCCGGGCAAGTCAAACGAGTGGCGGATAAAGCGGACCTCTCCTCCCGGGGAACGCAGGTCCAGGGGCGCTCCCTCCGGCGGCCCTCGCATCGATCCAGGCGGATCGTCGGAACCTTCGGCCACCTCCGTCCCTGGCGGAGCCTCTGGCCTTGCCGCCTCGCCTCCCGCATCAATGCCGCCGGAGCTATTTCCCAGGATGGATGGCACGCCCATGGACGCCCGACCGCTCCGCTCCTCCGCCCCCGAGGCGCCGCTGCATGGGCGCGTCGCCGTGCCGGGCGACAAGTCGATCAGCCACCGCGCGCTGATGTTCGCGGGCCTGGCGGTGGGCAGGACCCGGATCGAGGGGCTGCTGGAGGGCGAGGACGTGCTGCGCACCGCGCACGCGATGCGCGCGCTGGGCGCCGAGGTGATGCGCGAGACGGGCGGAGTCTGGCAGGTGTGGGGCCGCGGCATCGGCGGGCTGGTGGAGCCGTCCTACGTGCTGGACATGGGCAACTCGGGGACGGCGGCGCGGCTGCTGGCCGGCATCCTGGCAAGCCACCCGATCTTCTCCGTGATGACCGGCGACGCCAGCCTGCGCGGGCGGCCGATGCGCCGCGTGACCGAACCGCTGTCGCGGTGCGGCGCGCGCTTCTCTGGGCGCGAGGGCGGACGGTTGCCGCTGGCGATCGAGGGCACCGGCGAGGCGCTGCCGATCGAGTACCGCCTGCCGGTGGCCTCGGCGCAGGTGAAGTCGGCGCTGCTGCTGGCGGGGCTGAACGCGCGCGGGCGGACGCGGATCGAGGAGCCGGTGGCCACGCGCGACCACACCGAGGCGATGCTGCGCCACTTCGGGGCCACGGTGCGCTCCGAGACCGTCGGCGCAGGCCGGGTGATCGAGCTGGACGGGCAGCCGGAGCTGATCGCGGCCGACGTGGCGGTGCCGGGCGACCCGTCCTCCGCGGCGTTCCCGGTGGTCGCCGCGCTGCTGGTGCCGGGCTCGCGGCTGCTGGTCGAGGGCGTGGGGCTGAACCCGCTGCGCACCGGGCTTTTCCAGGTCCTGCGCGAGATGGGCGCCGACCTCGCGGTGAGCGGGGAGCGGGTCGCCGGCGGCGAGCCGGTGGGCGACCTTGCGGTGTCGCACTCCGCGCTGCGCGGGGTGGACGTCGCGCCGGAGCGGGTGCCGTCGATGGTGGACGAGTTCCCGGTGCTGGCGGTGGCGGCGTCCTGTGCGGCGGGAGTGACGCGGATGCGCGGCCTCGGCGAGCTGCGGGTCAAGGAGAGCGACCGGCTCGCGGCGACGGCGGCGCTGCTGGCGTGCAACGGCGTGCGGGCGAAGGTCGAGGGCGACGACCTGCTGGTGCATGGCTGCGGTGGCGCGCCTCCGGGCGGCGGGCTGGTGCGCACGCACATGGACCACCGTCTGGCGATGAGCGCGCTGGTGCTGGGCATGGCCTCGCGCGACGCGGTGCGGGTGGACGACGCGGCGTTCATCGACACGAGCTTCCCCGGGTTCGTGGCGCTGATGAACGCGCTCGGCGCCGCGATCGCGGCCGAGGCGGACGTGGGGGAGCGGGGCGCGGCCGGGCGGGACGCTGGAGGATGGGACGCGGAGGAGCGGGGGTGAGCGGGACGGCGGACGCCGGGGCACGGGGCGCAGGGATGGCCGGGGCGCGGGTGGTGGCGATCGACGGGCCGGCGGCGGCGGGCAAGGGGACGCTGGCGCGCAGGCTCGCGCAGGCGCTGGAAGTGTCGTACCTGGACACCGGATTGCTGTATCGCGCGGTGGGACGGCGGGTGCTGCTGGCGGCGGACGACCCCGGCGACACGGCGGCGGCGGCGCGGGCGGCGGCGGCGCTGCGGCCGGAGGATCTGGCGCGTGCGGATCTGCGCGGCCCCGAGGCGGACCGGGCGGCGAGCCAGGTGGCGGCGGTGCCGGCGGTGCGCGCGGCGCTACTGGCGTTCCAGCGCGCCTTCGGGGCGGAGCGCGGCGCGGTGCTCGACGGGCGCGACATCGGCACCGTGGTGTTCCCCGAGGCGGCGGTGAAGCTGTTCGTCACGGCGAGCCCCGAGGCGCGGGCGCGGCGGCGCTGGCTGGAGGCGCAGGCGCGGGGCGAGGCCGTGCCGCTGGAGACGGTGGCGGCGGAGATGGCGGCGCGGGACGCGCGCGATGCCGAGCGCGCGGTGGCGCCGTTGCGGCCGGCCGAGGGGGCGGTGGTGCTGGACACCACGGAGATGGACGCCGACGCGGTGTTCGCGCGGGCGCTGGGGACGGTGCGGGCGGCGGGGTGGTGAGGGCGGGCCGGAGCGGGGCCGGGACCCGATCATCGAGGAGGCGGCGAACGGCAGGTAACCGTCGCGGGCATCGGCGGCGGGCGGAGCGCAGGGCACGCATCGGGGCTGACCACCCGGGGCTCGCATCAGGACTGGGGTTCGGTAGCGGTGGACCCGAAAGTTCGATTCAGACGACCGCGATGTAGCCTAGCGCCATTCCGACCCAACTATGCCCCAGGCTGCGTTTCATAAGTTTCCCGTAAGCGCCCGTCCGTTCGGGCGGCGTCCTTCGCGCGGTCATACGCGAGCCGGGCTTCCTCAAGCTCACCGCCATGAACGAGCGCCCAACCGCATAGCTGCTCGAAGGGTTGCCGCAACGAGCCTCCAAGCGGAGTGATCGCGTATTCGACCCCGAGCGGTTGGGTTGGTAGCACGGTACGCGTGACCAGGCCATTTCGCTCCAGTCGCTTGAGCGCATCTGCAAGGGCCTTGTGGGTAATGGGGTCGAGCCGGCGCTTGATCTGGTTGAAGCGCGACGGCTTGGGGCAGAGCACCGTCAGGATCAGGACCGTCCACTTGTCGGCGATCTTGTCCAGCACAGGGCGTGCGCGCGCCAAGTCGGCCAGAGCTCGGGCGACCGCGCCGTCGCTGCCGGTATCGTCGGTGATATCTACGCTATTCATGGTGCGTTCTTGATAGCAGATTTAGCTCGTATATCTAGAGGTTTCCGACAGTGGAGATCCGAATGACAAAGATGACGGACAAAGTGGTGCTGGTGGTGGGCGGTGCGAGCGGCATCGGCACGGCCATCGCAAACCGCCTGGCAGCCGAGGGCGCCTTGATGTTCCTGACCGGGCGGCGACAGGCTGACATCAAATCCGCAGCTGCCAGGATCGGGCACGGCGCCAAAGCCATCGTGGCGGACGCGAGCGATCCTGCTGACATTGAACGCGCCGTCGCAACTGTCGTCGCAGAACAGGGGCGGATCGACGCCCTGGTGTTCAACGCAGCCATGGCGGAGCCTGAGAACCTCTTGTCGAGCACGCCGGAACTCTTTGACCGTCACTTCGCCCTGAACGTGCGTGGTCCGCTCCTCGCCATGCGAGCAGCCGTTCCGCACATGCGATCGGGGAGTACGGCGGTCGTCGTTGGATCGACCGCAAGTGAGATGGCAAATCCGCCCTATGGCACCTACGCGGCGACCAAAGCTGCGCTGCGCTCGTATGTGCGGACCTGGACCGTCGAGTTGGCGCCGCGCGGCATCCGCGTGAACGTTCTCAGCCCCGGCCCGACCGAGACGCCTATGCTGGCTGATGTATCAGACGACGTTCGCGCCCTGATTCTCAGCCGTGTTCCGCTAGGCCGTCTCGCCCGCCCAGAGGAAATTGCGTCGGCAGCATTGTTCCTGGCGAGCGACGAATCCAGCTACATGACCGGTTCCGATCTGCACGTCGATGGCGGCATGGCGCAGGTCTGAGCAGGCAGGTACTACTCAGTCCGACAGTATAAATCGCCTGGATATCTGCTTCTAAACATGGACTTTAGAAGCAGACTGACGAAAGACAGCCAATATTGGCGCCAGTATGCAGAAAACCAATGTATAATGCAGGTCGCTAATGACTTATGGAAGCTTGAATTCTGCGCGAGTTTTCATGCATAAATTCGTGCGTTTATATCTCAGCAGTAGACCATGGCGTGTCAGGAGTTAAAATACACTTTCGGTTCGGTTGCTACCGGGCCCCCAGACTGGCGCTCGTATCAGGACTGGCGCTCGTATCAGGACTGGCGCTCGTATCAGGACTGGCGCTCGTATCAGGACTGGCGCTCGTATCAGGACTGGCGCTCGTATCAGGACTGGCGCCCCAAGGCGCGGGACAGCACCGGCCCCAAAAGCTCAAGCTCCCGCAGGTGGGTATCGGTCAGGTGGTGCAGCACGGTCCTGGCGGCGTTCGTGAGGACCAGCTCCGTGCGGCGACGGTCCCCGCTCGCGGCGTTCCTGGTCACGAGTCCTACGGCAGCCATGCGCGACACCAGTTTAGCCGCGGATTGGGAGGCGATCATCAGCCGCTCGGCCAGCAGGCCTACGGTGGGGGCGGCCGGGCCGCGGTGGCCTGCGATGACAAGCAACGCCTGGTGCTGCTGAGCAGGCAGGCCGGCACCGGCGGCGGCCTCGCTGTATGCGCTGGAGGACCTGTTCGGGTGGCTGCCGGTGCACTGGATGTGGTGGCCGGCGCTGGGCGGACTGGTGGTCGGGCCGGGCGGGCTGGTGGAGCTGCGCGCGTTGGGCGTGGGCTACGGCGTGATCGCGGACCTGCTGGCGGGTCGCCTTGCGCTCGGCGCGGTCGTCGGGCTGCCGGTGGTGAAGGCGGTGATCTGGCTGGTGCCGCTGTCGTCCGGCACCTCGGGCGGCATGGTGGCGCCGCTGCTGATCCTGGGTGGGGCGTTCGGCTGGCCGGCCGGGCTCGTGCTGCCTGGCGCCGGCGGCGCGTCGGGGTCGGACCCAGGCTTCTGGGCGTTGCTGGGCATGGCGGCGATGCTGGGCGGCACGATGCGCGCGCCGTTGCTGGGCGCGGTGTTGGCCGCCGAGCTGACCGGCGACCTGGCGGCGCTGGCGGCGCTGCTCGCCGCGACGGTGGCGGCCTATGCGGTGGGCGTGCTGCTGCTGCGGCGCTCGATCTTGACGGAGAAGGTGGCGCGGCGCGGGCGGCACGTGGTGCAGGAGTTCGGCGCCGATCCCTACAAGCTGGCGCGGGTCGGCGAGGTGATGGTGCGCGGCGCGGCGGTGTTGGCCGACACGCTGACGGTGCGCGAGGCGATCGCGGTGCTGGAGGCGGGCACGCACCGCGTCTATCCGGTGGTGGATTCGCAGGGCCGGCCGGTGGGGCTGGTCTCGCGGGGCGACGCGCTGCGCTGGGTGGTGGAGGGCGGGCACGACGCCGAGCCGGTGGCGCGCGGCACCTGTCGGTGCGCCTGCCGGCGGTGGTGCACCCTGGGGACGTGGTGACGCACGCGGTGGACGTGATGCTGGCGGCGGACCAGGGACGGCTGCCGGTGACCGATCCGCAGACCGGCGTGCTGGTAGGGCTGATCAGCCGCATGGACCTGCTGCGGGTTCGTGCCGGTGTGGCCCGACTGGAGGGCGAGCGGCAGGCATTTTTCGTGCGGCGCGCGCCAAATGCAGGGTATTGGCAGCAAGCAAGGCCGGGCCCTGCCCATTGCTTGAAGGCGGGGACCCGCCAAAGGCCCCCTCCTTCAAGCACGGGGCCTCTGGAAACCACTTTCTTCAGGAAACGGATTCCAAAGGCTCAGCCTTTGGCGGAGTTTGAGGCGGAGCCTCAACCTTGGCTTGCTGTCCGGTCACCTACGACCGCCGATGGCCTGGTGTCGTGGCGGAGTGCCAGCAGAGGGCGTACGCCGTCGCTACGCCAGGCTGATCAGCACCAGCGCGAGGCCGACCACCGCCACGGTCCAGCACAGCGTCCGCAGCGGGGCCACGCCATACGCGTAGGCCGGGACGTAGGCGAGCCGCGCCCAGAAGAACAGCCCGGCGCCCCAGGCGGTCAGCGTGCCGTCGCGCCCTGACGCGTGCGCCAGCAGCACGGCGCCGATGAACAGCGGCAGCGCCTCGTACAGGTTGGCCTGCGCCCGGATCATGCGCGCGGCGAGGCCGGTGTACTCCGGCGAGGCGCCGTCGCGGTTGCTGGCGGCCCACTGCATCCCGTCCTGCCGGCGTTTCGCGCCCGAGGCGACGGTGACCTGCACCACCGCGAGAACCAGGGTCCAGGCCAGGTAAGACAAGGCTGTGGTCATGCGTGCGGGTCCTGCCGGGGGGGCACCGAGCTAGGCACGAGACCCGCAGCGGCGCAATCCGGCCTGCTGCCACAACGGTGCGCGGCGCCCCGGCGACCGACCCTGCGGCCTGGACATGTCGGGGCGGGCGATTTCCTGGCAACACGGCCGGCGCCGTGGAGCCAGGGCAATATCGCGCTGCACCACGCTTTGTGCCTGTTCAACCCGGATGGGCGAGGCTACGCAGCCAGCGTCATCATTGCGGGACCAGGCACGGACATGAAGCTCTCCACCGGGCCGCAGGGCCTGTACATGCAGGTGCTGATCGCGGTCGTGGCGGGCGCGTTGCTCGGTCATTTCGCGCCGGACTTCGCGGTGCAGCTCCAGCCGCTGGGCGACGGGTTCGTCAAGCTGGTGAAGATGCTGATCGCGCCGATCATCTTCGTCACCGTGGTGGTCGGCATCGCCAAGCTGAACGACACGGTGGGCGTGGGGCGCATCGGGCTCCAGGCGATCGTCTACTTCGAGGTGATGACCACGCTGGCCATGGTGATCGGGCTCGCCGTGGCGTTCCTCGTGCATCCCGGCGTTGGCATGAACGTCGATCCCGCGCACATCGACGGCGCCGCGGTTGCCAAGTACACCAACGTGCCGCACCTCACCGTGCAGGAGTTCCTGCTCAACATCATCCCCAACACCGTGGTCGAGGCGTTCAGCAAGGGCGAGATCCTCCAGGTGCTGCTGTTCGCGGTGCTGTTCGGCCTTGCGCTGTCGAAGCTGGGGCGGCGCGGGCACACGATCGTGGCGGTGATCGACGAGGCGGGCGCCGCGCTGTTCGTCGTGATCGGCTTCGTGATGCGCGTGGCGCCGATCGGCGCGCTGGGTGCGATGGCGTTCACGGTGGGTAAGTACGGCATCGGCACGCTGGCGCAGCTCGGGCTGCTGATGCTGTGCTTCTACCTGACCTGCGCGCTGTTCATCCTGGGCGGGCTGGCCGTGGTGATGGCGCTGTGCGGGCTCAACCTTTACGCGCTGCTGCGCTACCTGAAGGAGGAGTTCTTCATCGTGCTCGGCACCTCCTCGTCGGAGGCGGCGCTGCCGACGCTGATCGAGAAGCTGGAGGGGCTCGGGCTGCCGCGCTCGCTGGTCGGGCTGGTGGTGCCGCTGGGCTACGCGTTCAACCTGGACGGCACCTCGATCTACTTCACCATGGCGATCGCGTTCATCGCCCAGGCGCTCAACATCGACCTGGGCTGGTGGGACTACGCCACCATCCTCGGCGTGCTGCTGCTTACCTCGAAGGGGGCGGCGGCGATCACCGGCGGCGGGTTCATCACGCTGGCGGCCACGCTGGCGACGCTGCACGGCAAGGTGCCGGTCAACGCCATCGTGCTGATCCTCGGCATCGACCGCTTCATGAGCGAGGCGCGCGCCATCACCAACCTGTTCGGCAACGCGGTCGCCACCATCGTGGTCGCGCGCTGGCAGGGCGTGCTGGACGTGGACCGGGTGCGCGGGGTGCTCGACGGATCGCGGCGGGCGGAACTGCCGGAGCCGGCGTAGAAAGCAAGGTTGAGGCTCTGCCTCAAACTCCGCCAAAGGCTCGCCTTTGGAATCCAATACTTAAGTAAAGCCGGTCCAGGGGCGGCTCGCCCCTGGCGGGTCTGGGCAGAGCCCAGCCTTGCTTGCTTCGGCAGGCAGTTCTTGACTTGGCGGTCCGCCCGGGAGGATAAGTGGCGGGCAGGCGCGTCCGTGAGGGGCGGGCCTGTCTTCGTTCATCCGGCCCGCTGGGCCAGACGTGCCCCCGCAGAGGGGCGCGCATGCCAGGTTCGCCGCGTGGCTCGTGCCGCGGCGCCGATCCCAGGAACACATCCGCCACATGTCATCTTCCGCTGCCGCCCGAGTTCTTGATCCGTCGAACCCCGAGGAGGATTTCGCCTCCCTTCTGGACGAGACGTTGGGCCGCGACACCGGGTTCGACGGCTCCGTCGTCACCGGCCGCGTGATCCGCCTGACCGAGGAGTTCGCCATCGTCGACGTCGGCCTCAAGAGCGAGGGCCGCGTCGCGCTCAAGGAGTTCGGCGTCCCCGGCGCGCCCGTCGAGGTCAAGCCCGGCGACCTGATCGAGCTGTTCGTCGAGCGCTACGAGGACAAGGACGGCTCGATCGTGCTGTCGCGCGAGAAGGCGCGGCGCGAGGAGGCCTGGACCAACCTCGAAAAGGCGTTCGAGAGCACCACCCGCGTCAACGGCACGATCTACGGCCGGGTCAAGGGCGGCTTCACCGTCGACCTCGGCGGCGCCGTGGCGTTCCTGCCCGGCAGCCAGGTGGACATCCGCCCGGTGCGCGACGTCGGCCCTCTGATGGGCAGCCCGCAGCCGTTCCAGATCCTCAAGATGGACCGCGCCCGCGGCAACATCGTGGTGAGCCGCCGCGCGGTGCTGGAGGAGACGCGCGCCGAGCAGCGCAGCGAGCTGATCCAGGGCCTGAAGGAGGGCATGATCCTCGACGGCGTGGTCAAGAACATCACCGACTACGGCGCCTTCGTGGACCTGGGCGGCGTGGACGGCCTGCTGCACGTGACCGACATCGCGTGGCGCCGGATCAACCACCCGAGCGAGGCGCTGCAGATCGGCCAGGCCGTGCGCGTGCAGGTGATCCGCTTCAACCCGGACACCCAGCGCATCAGCCTCGGCATGAAGCAGCTCGAGGCCGACCCGTGGGAGGGTGTGGCGGCGAAGTATCCGCCCGGCGCCAAGTACAGCGGCCGCGTGACCAACATTACGGACTACGGCGCGTTCGTGGAACTGGAGCCGGGCGTCGAGGGCCTGGTGCACGTATCCGAGATGAGCTGGACCAAGAAGAACGTCCATCCGGGCAAGATCGTCGCCACCTCGCAGGAGGTCGACGTGATGGTGCTCGACGTGGACAGCGGCAAGCGCCGCATCAGCCTCGGGCTGAAGCAGGTGCAGCGCAACCCGTGGGAGCAGTTCGCGGACGAGCATCCGGTCGGCGGCGTGGTCGAGGGCGAGATACGCAACATCACCGAGTTCGGGCTGTTCATCGGGCTGTCGGCGGACATCGACGGCATGGTGCACATGTCCGACCTGTCGTGGAACGAGGCCGGCGAGCTGGCGATCGCGTCGTACGAGAAGGGCCAGGTCGTCAAGGCCAAGGTGCTCGACGTCGACGTGGAGAAGGAGCGCATCAGCCTCGGCGTGAAGCAGCTCGAGGAGGACCCGGCGGCCGACACGCTGGCGCGGGTCAACAAGGGCGACATCGTGACGTGCACCGTGACCGCGGTGCAGGCGAACGGCGTCGAGGTCGTGGTCGACGAGGTGCTGACGGGCTTCATCCGCAGAGCGGAGCTGGCCCGCGACAAGAGCGACCAGCGCCCGGACCGCTTCGCCGTCGGCGAGAAGATCGACGCCAAGATCACCGCGATCGACCGCGCCAGCCGCAAGCTGTCGCTCACGGTCAAGGGCAAGGAGGTCGAGGAGGACCGGGTGGCCGTGCAGGAATATGGCTCGTCGGACAGCGGCGCGTCGCTGGGCGATATCCTGGGAGCCGCGATCCGCAGGCGGAACCAGCAGCCGACGGAGTAAGGCGAGGAAGGCCAGGGCTCTGTCCTGGACCCGCCAGGGGCAGCGCCCCTGGACCGGCGCAACTTCGGACCTGCGGCACGTCTCGATCGAGGGGTGCCGCCGGTCCTAAGTGATGGTTTCCAAAGGGCGAGCCCTTTGGCGGGTTTGGGCAGAGCCCAACCTTGCTTGCTGACTTATGGCCGGGAGCGATCCCGGCCTTTTTCATGTCCGGGGGATGGGCGATGTCGCTGGAGACCGACCTGCTGGTGGACCGCACGCGGCTCAAGCGCGGGCTGATCCTGTGGCGCGTGGTGGCGGTGCTCGCGGTGCTGCTGGCCGTGGCCGCGGTGGCCGGGCGCGGCAGGGCGGTGGCGGGGCTGGTGGGCGCGCACGTGGCGCGGTTCGCGGTGGACGGGGTGATCACTGACGACCGCAAGACGGTCGAGGCGGTGGCCGCCCTGGCGAAGGACGACAGCGTCAAGGCGCTGATCTTGGCGGTGGACAGCCCGGGCGGGTCGGTGGCGGGCGGCGAGGCGCTGCACGACGCGATCGCGCGGGTGGCGGCGGCCAAGCCGGTGGTGGCGGTGATGGGCGGCACGGCGGCGTCGGCGGGCTACATGGTCTCGGTGCCGGCGGAGCGGATTTTTGCGCGCGCGAGCACGCTCACGGGGTCGATCGGGGTGATTTTGGAGCAGGGCGACATCTCCGGGCTGCTGGACAGGATCGGGGTGAACGTGGACCCGCTGGTGTCGGGGCCTCTGAAGGGGCAGCCGAGCTTCACCAAGCCGCTGAGTCCCGAGGGGCGGGTGGTGCTGCAGGCGCTGGTCATGGATTTGTACGACCAGTTCGTGACGATGGTGGCGGCCGGGCGGCACATGGACCCGGCGCGGGTGCGCGAGCTGGGCGACGGGCGCGCGTATACCGGGCGGCAGGCGCTGCCGCTGGGGCTGGTGGACCAGATCGGCGGGGAGCCGGAGGCGCGGGCGTGGCTCGCGGACAAGCACCAGGTGGCGGAGTCGCTGCCGCTGCGCGAGGTGCTGCCCGCTCGTGGGTTCTGGGCGCGGCAGATGTCGTCGCTGTGGACGGGCGTGGTGTCGGCCGGTCTGAAAACGATTGTGTTGCAAGGGGTTAGTCTTGACGGCGCGTGGGCGGTCTGGCAGCCTTCTCGTCTGTAGGAACCCTGCGCTGGCGGGGCGTTGGCTCCGGGGGCACATGACCAAGTCGGACCTGATCGCGGAGCTTGCGGCCGCGAACCCACACCTGACGCGACACGACGTCGAGTTGATCGTGGCCACCGTGTTCGGCGAGATCACCGCGGCGCTGGCGCGGGGCGAGCGGGTGGAGCTGCGCGGGTTCGGCGCGTTCACCGTCAAGCGGCGGGACTCGCGGACCGGGCGCAACCCGCGCACCGGGGAGGCGGTGGCCGTCGACGAGAAGGCGGTGCCGTTCTTCAAGGCGGGCAAGGAGCTGCGCGAGCGGGTGAACCGCGGCAAGCCGGCACGGCTGCGCGAGCGGGCCGCGGCGGCCGGCTGAGCCGGGCCCTGCCCGCACCTGCCAACGGCTCCCGTTCCCGGGCATGGGGCCTTCGGAAGCCTCTTTCTTAAACAAGTAGATTCCAAAGGCGAGCCTTTGGCGGGGTCCGGGGGCAGAGCCCCTGGCCTTGCTTGCTTCGGCAGGGTTGCGTCGTGGCCGGCGGCCGTGGCATCGCGACGCTGGCCGGCGTCGCCTGGCGGGTCCGGCGCGTGCATGAGTCAGAGGGGAACGAACCGATGCTGCGCCTGATCCTGATGCTGCCGGTCCTGCTGGTCCTGGTGATCTTCGCGCTGTCCAACACGGCGCCGGCGACGTTCGGGTTCTGGCCGACGGACCTGGCGCTGGAGGCGCCGCTGTCGGTGGCGGTGCTGGTGATCGCCGCCGTGTTCTTCCTGTTCGGCGCGCTGATCGCCTGGATGAGCACGCTGGCGCAGGCGCGCAGGGCGCGGCGAGCGGAGGCGGAGGTGCGCCGGTTGCAGGCCGAGGTCGACCTGCTGCGGCCACACCCGGTCGAGGTGGTGGTGCACACGCCGGCGCCCGCGCCGGCGACGGGCGCGCTGACGCTCACGCATGGCTGACGGCGCGGCGCCGGAGGCCCGCTCGCGGCTGATCGTGGCGCTCGACACGATTGAACTGGGCATGGCGACGGGCTGGGCCGCGGCGGTATCGCCGCACTGCGGGGCGCTGAAGGTCGGGCTGGAGTTCTTCCTCGCGCACGGTGCGGCAGGCGTGCGCGCGGTGTCCGAAGCGGGGCGGCCGTTGTTCCTCGACCTCAAGCTGCACGACATCCCCAACACCGTGGCGGGCGCGGTGCGCGCGGTGCTGCCGCTTGGGCCGGCGATGCTCACCGTGCACGCGGGCGGGGGCAGCGCGATGATGGAGGCGGCGCGGCGTGCGGCCGACGGCGCCGCGGCGGCGCGGCCGGTGCTGCTGGCGGTGACGGTGCTGACCAGCCTCGACGCGGCGGCGCTGCACGCGGTGGGCGTGTCGGGCGGGCCGCGGCAGCAGGTGCTGCGGCTGGCGCGGCTGGCGATGGCGGCGGGCGCGGACGGGCTGGTGTGCAGCGCGCAGGAGGTGCCGGCGCTGCGCGACGCGCTGGGAGACGGGCCGATGCTGGTGGTGCCGGGCATCCGGCCGGCCGGCGCCGCGGCGGGCGACCAGGCGCGCACGATGACGCCCTCCGAGGCGGTGGCGGCCGGGGCGGACTGGATCGTGGTGGGGCGGCCGATCACGGGAGCCGCCGACCCGGGCGAGGCGGCGCGGGGGATCGCGGCGGAGGCAAGGTAGGAAGCAAGGCCGGGCTCTGCCCGGACCCGCCAGGGGCGAGCCGCCCCTAGACCGGCGTGACTTGGAGTCCAGGCCCAAACACCAGGTTTCCAAAGGCAAGCCTTTGGCGGAGTTTGAGGCAGAGCCTCAACCTTGCCTGCTCGTTCGTCGGCTGCCCGGAGGCGATGTCATGCGCGTGAAGATCTGCGGCGTGCGGACCGCCGCGGCGCTGGAGGCAGCGGCTGCGGCGGACTGGGTCGGCCTGGTGTTCTTCGCCCGTTCGCCGCGCTGCGTCACCGCGGCCGAGGCGGCGGCGCTGCTGGAGGGACGGGCAACGCCACGTTTGGTCGGTCTGTTCGTGGCGCCGCAGGACGCGGAAGTGCTCGACGTGCTGCGGCAGGTGCGGCTCGACGTGCTCCAGGTCTATGCCTCCGAGGCGCGGGTGTCGGCGCTGCGGACGCTGACCGGGCTGGAGGTGTGGCGCGCGGTGGGGGTGGCCGCGCAGGGCGACCTGCCGGAGGCCACCGCGGCGGACGGGTTGGTCGTGGAGTCGCAGCCGCCGGCGGGTGCGGACCGGCCCGGCGGCAACGCGCGGGTCATGGACTGGGCGCTGACGCGAGGATGGGCGGCGCCGGCGCCGTGGCTACTGGCGGGCGGGCTGACGCCGGGCAACGTGGCGCAGGCGGTGGCGCGTTCGGAAGCCGCGGCGGTGGACGTGTCGTCCGGGGTGGAGTCGGCGCCCGGGGTGAAGGAGGCGGCGCTGATCCGCGAATTCATCGCTGCGGCGCGCGGAGCAGGCTGAGGCGATAGGCGGAGCCTATGGATGCGATAGGAAATCTGTTGTTTGATCGCGGGAATGGCGAGCCTATCTAAGAGTACACCAAGATGCAGGAGAGAGCGGCGCATGGCTGATCAGACATACATCACCACCACCGGCGGCAACCGGGTCGCCGACAACCAGAACAGCGAGACGGTCGGCAAGTTCGGCCCCATCGTGCTGCAGGACTACAAGCTGCTCGAGAAGCTGGCGCACCAGAACCGCGAGCGCATCCCGGAGCGCACCGTGCACGCCAAGGGTTCGGCCGCGTTCGGCACGCTGACGATCACTCACGACATCTCCAAGTACACGCGCGCCAAGGTGTTCACGCCGGGCAGCAAGACCGACCTGCTGCTGCGCTTCTCCACCGTGGCCGGCGAGTCCGGCGCGGGCGATGCCGAGCGCGACGTGCGCGGCTTCGCGGTGAAGTTCTACACCGAGGAGGGCAACTGGGACATGGTGGGCAACAACACCCCCGTGTTCTTCGTGCGCGACCCGATGAAGTTCCCCGACTTCATCCACACGCAGAAGCGCCACCCGCGCACCAATATGCGCTCCGCCACCGCGATGTGGGATTTCTGGTCGGCCTCGCCGGAGAGCCTGCATCAGATCACCATCCTGTTCAGTGACCGCGGCCTGCCCAGGGGCTACCGCAACGTCAACGGCTACGGCAGCCACACCTTCTCGCTGTGGAACAACGAGGGTGAGCGCTACTGGGTGAAGTTCCACTTCAAGACCCAGCAGGGCCACGATTTCTGGACCAACGACGAGGGCAACGCCGTCATCGGCACCGACCGCGAGAGCAGCCAGCGCGACCTGTATGAGGCGATCGATGAGGGCCGCTTCCCGAAGTGGAAGATGTTCGTGCAGATCATGCCGGAGCTGGACGCGGGCAAGCAGTCGTACAACCCGTTCGACCTCACCAAGGTTTGGCCGCACGGCGAGTATCCGCTGATCGAGGTCGGCGAGATGGAGCTGAACCGCAACCCGCAGAACTACTTCGCGGAGGTCGAGCAGGCGTCGTTCTCGCCGTCCAACGTCGTGCCGGGCATCGGCTTCAGCCCCGACAAGATGCTGCAGGCGCGGGTGTTCGCCTACGCCGATGCGCACCGCTACCGCGTGGGCACGCACTACGAGATGCTGCCGGTCAACCGCCCGCGGGTGCAGGTGAACACCTACCACCGCGACGGCTCGATGCGCTTTGACCAGCCGAATGTCGGCGACGCGTACTACGAGCCGAACCGCTTCGGCGGGCCGGTGGAGGACAAGGGTGCGACCGAGCCGCCGTTCCGCCTGGAGGAGGCCGTGGTCGCGCGCTACGACCATCGCGAGGGGAACGACGACTACACGCAGCCGGGCGACCTGTTCCGCATGTTCGACGCGGGTCAGCGCCAGCGGCTGTGCAACAACATCGCGGCGGCGATGCAGGGCGTGCCGGCCAGCATCGTGGTCGCGCAGATCGAGCACTTCCGCAAGTGCGACCCGGCGTACGGCGAGGGCGTGGCTGCGGCGATCGCCAGGGTGAGCACCCCGGCGAACAGTGATCCGGTTTCGGCAGGCGGGCAGTTGCAGGCCGCCGAGTAGGCTGCTGCGGTTCGGCAGAACCGTTCGGCAGAGCCGGGGGAGCAGGATGCTCCCCCGGTTTTTTTATGCGTAAAAGTGCAGGAAGCAGGCAAGGTTGAGGCTCTGCCTCAAACTCCGCCAAAGGCTGGGCCTTTGGATTGCCTTCCTGAAGTAAATCGGTTTCCAAAGGCCTTGGCCTTTGGCGGGTCTGGGCAGAGCCCAGCCTTGCTTGCTGGCCTCAGCCGTTGTCACGAGGGAGGCCCAGGATGGAGTTCCGTTCGCCGCACAGCCACGGCTTCGTCCGTGTGGCTGCCTGCGTGGCGCCGGTGGCGGTCGCCAACCCGGCCGCCAACGTCGCGGCGGTGCTCGCGCTGGCGGCGGAGTGCGCGGCGCAGGGCGTGGCGCTGGCGGTGTTCCCGGAGCTGGCGCTGTCCGGCTACGCGATCGACGACCTGCTGCTGCAGGACGTGCTGCTCGACGCGGCGGAGCGTGCGGTGACCGCCCTGGTGGCGGGCTCGGCGTCGCTGGGCACGGTGCTGGTGGCCGGCGTGCCGCTGCGCCACGGCGGGCGCATCTACAACTGCGCGGCGGTGGTCCACGGCGGGCGGCTGCTGGGCGTGGTGCCGAAGAGCTACCTGCCGAACTACCGCGAGTTCTACGAGCGCCGGCACTTCGCTGCGGGAGAGGCGGCGGGCGTGGCCGCGGAGATCACGTTGGCCGGGCAGGTGGCGCCGTTCGGGGCGGACCTGCTGTTCGAGGCCGAGGATGTGGCGGGGTTCGTGCTGCACGTCGAGATCTGCGAGGATTTGTGGGTGCCGGTGCCGCCGTCGGGCGAGGCGGCGCTGGCCGGCGCCACGGTGCTGGCGAACCTGTCTGGCAGCCCGATCACTGTGGGGCGGGCGGAGACGCGCAGGATGCTGTGCCGGTCGCAGTCGGCGCGCTGCATGGCCGCCTACGTGTATGCCGCCGCGGGCGAGGGGGAGAGCACCACCGACCTGTCCTGGGACGGGCAGGCGATGGTGCACGAGAACGGCGCGCTGCTGGCGGAGGGCGAGCGGTTCTCGGCCGCGGCGCACGCGATCGTGGCCGACGTGGACCTCGACCTGCTGCGCCAGGAGCGGGCGCGCACCGGCACGTTCGATGACAACCGGCGGCACGTGCGGCCGCAGTTCCGCACGGTGGGCCTGCGCCTGGCGCCGGATGCGGCGGCGCGTGGCCTGCTGCGGCCGCTGGAGCGGTTCCCGTTCGTGCCGTCCGATCCCGCGCGGCTCGGGGAGGACTGCTACGAGGCGTACAGCATCCAGGTGGCGGGGCTGGCGCAGCGCCTGCGCGCGACGGGGCTGACGCGCGTGGTGATCGGGGTGTCGGGGGGGCTGGACTCGACGCACGCGCTGCTGGTGGCGGCAAAGGCGTTCGACCGGCTGGGGCTGCCGCGCAAGGGCATCCTGGCGTACTCGCTGCCGGGGTTCGCGACGGGCGAGGCCAGCCGGGCGCGCGGGGCGGCGCTGATGGCGGCGCTGGGGGTAAGCGCCGCCGAGGTCGACATCCGCCCGGCGGCACGGCAGATGCTGGCCGACCTGGGGCACCCGGCAGGCGCGGGCGAGGCGGCCTACGACGTGACGTTCGAGAACGTGCAGGCGGGTCTGCGCACGGACTACCTGTTCCGGCTGGCGAACCACCGGGGCGCGCTGGTGGTGGGCACGGGCGACCTGTCGGAGCTGGCGCTGGGCTGGTGCACCTACGGCGTGGGCGACCAGATGTCGCACTACGGCGTCAACTCAGGGGTGCCGAAGACGCTGATCCAGCACCTGATCCGCTGGGTGGCGGCGAGCGGGCAGCTCCCCGAGGCTGCGGCCGTGCTGCGCGACATCGTGGGCGCGGAGATCTCGCCGGAGCTGGTGCCGGGCGAGGCGGTGCAGAGCACGGAGGCGGTGATCGGCCCCTACGAGTTGCAGGATTTTTCCCTGTTCCACGTGCTGCGCTACGGGTTCCGGCCGTCGAAGATCGCGTTCCTGGCGCTGATGGCGTGGGGGGATGTCAGCGAGGGCGCCTGGCCGGCCGGGTACCCCGAGGACCGGCGGCGGGCGTACTCGCTGGGCGAGATACGGGGGTGGCTCGCGGTGTTCCTGCGCCGGTTCTTCGCGAGCCAGTTCAAGCGGTCGGCGATGCCGAACGGGCCGAAGGTCAGTGCGGGCGGGTCGCTGTCGCCGCGGGGGGACTGGCGGGCGCCGTCGGACGCGAGCGCGGCGGCGTGGCTGACGGAGCTGGAGGCGCGGGTGCCGCAGGGTTGATACCGACGGTTTTGTGCGTTGACCTGCAAGGCAAGCAAGACTGGGCTCCGCCCAGACCCGCCAGGGGCGAGCCGCCCCTGGACCGGTTTTACTTAAGTATTGGATGCCGAAGGCCTGCTTTTGGTGGATGAGACAGCGCCTCAACCTTGCTTGCTGAAAGTCCTACGCCAAGGTCGCCGCTGCCTGCTACCGCGACGCTGCCACCTCTTCCCAGAACGCAGCCTTGCGGCCGTGCGCCGCGCGGAGCGCCCGCTCGTAGGCCGCGTGGTCGGGCATCTCGCCGAACTCGGCCACGCGCTGCGCGAGATTGGCGCACTCGCGCAGGTGCCGTGCGGCGTGCCTGTAGCGCGACGTGCGTGCCTGCCCGAGCGCGAAGTCGATCATGGCGCGGCGCAGGAGCGTGGCAGCGAGGGGGTGCCTGGTGTCGAGGGCGTCGGCCGCGGGGCTGAGCACCGCGTAGAAGTTGCCGTTCAGCTCCTTGGTGCGGGCAAGCACGAGCTGGCTCGCCCGCTGCAGGTCCGGCCAGGCGACGAGGAAGTGCAGGGCCAGGTGGGCGTTGCCGTGGTTCATGGCGTGAGCCAGCGCGCGCTGCTCCGCGTCGAAATCCTCGAAGTCGGGCAGCTTGCGCAGGTAGGCGCGCAGGTGGGTGGGCTGGAGCGTGGCTGCGAAGCGCTCCCAGCGGAACGCCTGCGCCTCCTCGCCGCGCCCGAGCGCATCGAGCGCGTCGACGCGCGCCTGCTCCCATTCGGGCGCGCCGGGAGGCTCTCCGTCCCACTCGACCAGATCCAGGTCGTCGCGCGGCGTCGCGGCCTCCAGCGAGTCCAGCGCCTCCTGCGGCCGGCCCGCCTCGATCAGGCGTCGCGCGATATCGGCCGCGACGTGGGGCACCGTGCGGGCGCCGGCCTCGACCTGGGCCATGAAGCCGTCCACGTCGCCCAGGGCGTCGGCGATCTGCCGCAGGACGAACTTCGCGGTGCTGCGACGATGGCTGGTCTCGATCTGGTCGGCGTAGATCTTGCCAGAGCTGCTGCTCCATCCGATCACCTTCCGCTCGGGCTCCGGGGGAACCGCCACCGGCTTCGCGTGCCACGCCTCCAGCAAGGTCCTGAGCGCGTCGAGCCCGGGCGCACCCAGATGCGGCGCGAGGATCGGGACCAGTTCTCCCCACGCATCGTGCCTGTCCATGCGCAGGGCCTCGAAGGCACGCTGGGCGAGAGCCGCGGGTTCCAGCCTCGCGGCCTGCGCCAGCGGCCCCAGGTCGCGGGCCGCCTCCTGGAAGACGGCCCCGAGCCGTCCGCTGCCGTCGTCGCTGCGGGAGAGCACGGACTCCGCGCAGCCCACCAGGCGCCAGATCAGCTCGAACGCCTCGCGCGGGTCGGCGGGTGCGACGAGGTCGAGGATCGCGCGGCGCTGCACCTCAAGATCGGCCACGAGCGGCTTGATCTTCCGCCAGTCGATGAAGCCCCTGGCCTTGGCGATGCTCGCCAGCCGCTTCGTCACCTGGCGCGCGACATCCGCCGACCCGGCGCTTCCCGCGAGTTCCAGGCGCAGCCGGCGCCTGGCGGCGGCGTCGCCGGTGCTGATCTCGAGCAGGAGGCTGGCCAGGCGTGCCGCGCCGAGCGCCTGGAGGTTCGCAGCGTTCAGCGCCTTGCCGGATGCCATGGCGTGTTGTGGAGCGGTCGGGCGCGCTTCGCAACGACGCGGTTGCGGTGACGGAACAGGCTATGCGACGCGAGTGGCCGCTTGTGCGAGGCGGGCGGCTGAACAGGGGACTGTTCTCACCCCGGGCGGCGTGGCTCGCCACGATGCCCGGCAGGGGCGGGGGTGCGAAGGGCACGGCGCGGGCTGGACGCGGGACCTCCGGCGGTCCCTGCCCGGGTCGCGGGCGCGCTCAGACCAGGAAGATCGCCATCAGCACCAGCAGCACGACCAGGGCGGCCACCGCGTAGACGACGGTGCGGGTGAACGTGCCCCAGAACATCTCGCGGTCGGCGGTGAACGCCTCGGTGGTGGTGGGTCCGCTGGGGACACTGGCTTTGGGAGTGGGGTGGTCGGCCATGCGTCGCCTCCGGTCCGTCAAGTTTGCGTGTGGGTTCTAGGGCGCGGGGCGCGGATCGGGCAAGGGGTTGAGCAGGGCGGCGTCCGCGTCGGGCCGTTCGCCAGGCGCAGGCCCGAGCACGAAGCGGCGCAGGGCGGCGGGGTAGAGGCGGTGTTCCTGCGCCAGCACGCGCGCCGCCAGCGCGGCCTCGGTGTCGCCGGGGAGCACGGGCACCGCGGCCTGCGCCAGGATCGGGCCCTCGTCGGTGGCGTCGGTGACCAGGTGGACGGTGCAGCCGTGCAGCGCCACGCCGTGGGCCAGGGCACGGGCGTGGGTGTCGAGGCCGGGAAACGCGGGCAGCAGGCTTGGGTGGATGTTGAGCATCCGGCCGGCCCAGCGGTGCACGAGGTACGGCGTCAGCAGGCGCAGGTAGCCGGCGAGGCAGACCAAATGGACGTCGCGGGCCTCCAGCTCGGCCTGGATCGCGCGCTCGTGGGCGGGGCGGTCGCGGCCGAACGCACGGTGGTCGAGGCACAGCGCCTCGACGCCGGCGGCGCGGGCGGTGGCGAGGCCGGCGGCGTCCGGGCGGTTGGACAGGACGAGCGCGATGTGCAGCGGCGGGGCGGCGGCACGGAGCAGGGCCTCCATGTTGGAGCCGCGGCCGCTGATGAGGACGGCGATGCGGGTAGACGAAGAAAGGCCAGGGCTCTGCCCCATTGCCTGGAAGCGGGGACCCGCCAGGGCGAGCCGCCCTGGACCGGCGTCAGTCAAGGTCTCGCTTCGTTGTGCAGGTCCAGGGGCGCTGCCCCTGGCGGGTCCAGGGCAGAGCCCTGGCCTTGCTTGCTTGGTCACCTGTGTCAGATACGGATCGTGGCCGGGCCGGAGCCGCGCTCGACGCGCCCGATGACGTGGACGGTCTCGCCCAGCTCGGACAGCAGCGCGGTGGCGGTCACGGCGTTGGACACGACCAGCGCCATGCCGATGCCGCAGTTGAACACGCGCAGCATCTCGTCCTCGGCGACGCCGCCGGTGCGCCGCAGCCAATCGAACACGGGGGGACGCGGCCAGCCGGCGGGGTCGAGCACGGCCACCGTGTCGTCGGGCAGGACGCGGGGCAGGTTGCCGGGCAGGCCGCCGCCGGTGATGTGGGCGGCGGCGCGCAGCAGGCCGGCACGGTGCAGCGCCAGGACGGCGCGCACGTAGAGCCGGGTCGGCGTCATCAGCGCCCGCGCCAGCGTGGTGCCTGGAGCGAAGGGCGCGTTGTCGTGCCAGCCGAGGCCGCTGGACCCGACGATACGGCGGACCAGGGAGAAGCCGTTGGAGTGGATGCCGGCGCTGGCGAGGCCGAGGATGGTGTCCCCCGGCGCGATGTCGCGCGGCAGGAGGTGGCCACGCTCCGCGGCGCCGACCGCGAAGCCGGCGAGGTCGTAGTGGCCGGGGCCGTAGAGGCCGGGCATCTCCGCGGTCTCGCCGCCGACGAGGGCGCAGCCGGACTCCGTGCATCCCCGGGCGATGCCGGCGACGACGCGCGACGCCTGGGCGACGTCGAGCTTTCCGGTCGCGAAATAGTCGAGGAAGAACAGGGGCTCTGCGCCCTGGCAGACCAGGTCGTTGACGCACATGGCGACGAGGTCGACGCCGAGCGTGTCGTGCAGCGTGGGGTCCTGGCCGCCAGCCTCGATGGCGACGAGGAGCTTGGTGCCGACGCCGTCGGTGGCGGAGACGAGGACCGGGTCGTGGAAGCCGGCGGCGCGCAGGTCGAACAGGGCGCCGAAGCCGCCGAGGCCGCCCAGGGTGCCGGCGCGGTCGGTGGTGCGGGCGGCGGGCCTGATCGCATCGACCAGGGCGTCGCCGGCGGCGATGTCCACGCCGGCGTCGCGGTAGGTGGCGCCATTCGGGGGAGGGGTGGGGTCGGTCATGCGGGGTCTGGGCCTGGGCGTGGGGTGGGGACAGGAACCATGCGGGCGGGCGCGGGGCAACCGGAAGCAAGCCTGGGCTCTGCCCAGACCCGCCAGGGGCGAGCCGCCCCTGGACCGGCTTGACTTAGGAGTGGATTCCAAAGGCGAGCCTTTGGCGGAGTTTGAGGCCCATGCTTGAAGGCGGGGCCTCAACCTTGCCTGTCTGTCTTTGGTGCCGTTGATTGCGCGCGTGATGTCAGAGCAGCCCGGGCCGGAGTCTGGTGCGCGTCAGCTTGCGCTGCCGTTCGCGCACGAGGCGCATTTCGACGACGACTTCCTGGCGGGCGAGGCGAACGCGGCGGCGCTGGCGTGGGTGGCGCGCGGCGGCTGGCCGTCGGGGCGGCTGGCGCTGTGGGGCGAGGCGGGGAGCGGCAAGACGCACCTGCTGCACCTGTGGGCGCGGCGCGAGGGCGCGGTGCTGCTCGACGGCGCGGCGGTGCGCGGGCCGTTCGAGGCGCTGGCGGCGGGTGCGGGCGGGCTGGCGGTGGACGACGCGGACCTGGCGGGCGAGGAGACGCTGCTGCACCTGCTGAATGCGGCGGCGGAGGCGGGGCGGCCGGTGCTGCTGGCCGCGAGGCCGGCGCCGGCGCGGTGGGGGACGGGGCTCGCGGACCTGCGCAGCCGGCTGCGGGCGGCGAGCGCGGTGGGGCTGGGGGCGCCGGACGACGCGCTGCTGCGGGCGCTGCTGGCGCGGCTGCTGGCGGAGCGGCAGCTTGTGGTGGCCGAGGGCGTGCAGGACTGGCTGCTGGCGCGGCTGCCGCGCACCGGGGCGGCGCTGCGCGAGGCGGCGGCGCGGCTGGATCGGGCTTCGCTGGGACAGCGGCGCGGCGTGACGCGGGCGCTGGCGGCGCGTGTGTTGCCGGGGATGGACGTGGCCGACGCGGCCGACGAGCCGGGGCCGGTGCTGCTGTGATGTCAGTGGCCCTCTGGGTGACTGGTGAAGCAAGCAAGGTTGAGGCTCTGCCTCAAACTCCGCCAAAGGCTCGCCTTTGGAATCCACTCCTTGAGAAAGCCGGTCCAGGGGGGCTTCCCCCCTGGCGGGTCTGGGCAGAGCCCAGCCCTGCTTCCTGACAGGTCGACGCCAGGGGCCGCTGACAGGGACAGCCGGTTTGCGCTAGGCTTGGTCGATGACCGACACAGTCGAGGCGAAGATCGTTCCGATGACCCGCCTCCGTCGCGCGCGTGCCGCACCGGTCGTCGAGGCGGCCACCGGGGAGCGGGCTGTGGAGGCAGCGGCGCCGGGCGAGGCCATCGCGATCGGGCCGGCGGACGCGGAGCGCTTCATCAACCGCGAGCTGTCGTGGCTCGACTTCAACGGCCGCGTGGTGGAGGAGGCGGAGAACGCGCGCCACCCGCTGCTGGAACGGTTGCGCTTCCTCTCGATCAGCGCGTCCAACCTCGACGAGTTCTTCTCCGTGCGGGTGGCGGGGCTGATCGGCATGACGCGCGAGGGGGTGGTGTCGGTCTCGCCCGACGGGCGCACGCCGGGCCAGCAGCTCGCCGTGGTCAACGAGCGGGCGAAGCGCCTGCTGGACGCGCAGGCCGCCGGGTGGGCCGGGCTGCGGCGCCAGCTCGACGCGAGCGGCATCGTGCTGTGCGAGCCGGGCGCGCTGTCGGACGAGGACCGGGCGTGGCTGGACACCTGGTTCATGGAGCGGGTGTTCCCGGTGCTGACGCCGATGGCGATCGACCCGGCGCACCCGTTCCCGTTCGTGCCGAACGGTGGGCTGGTGATGGCGCTCAAGCTGGTGCGCGACGAGGACTCCCAGCCGATGCGCGGCCTGATCCCGCTGCCCTCGCTGATCGGGCGGTTCATCCGCCTGCCGGCCAGGGCCGGCGCGCGCGAGGCGGGCGGGCGCGAGGGCGGCGGGCGCGACGGGGAGGCGCAGATCCGCTTCGTGACGCTGGAGGAGCTGGTCGAGCTGTCGATGGGGCTGCTGTTCCCCGGCTTCCACGTGACCGGGCGCGGGCTGTTCCGGCTGATCCGCGACACCGACGTGGAGTTCGAGGACGAGGCGCAGGACCTGGTGCGCTCCTACGAGACCGCGCTGAAGCGGCGCCGGCGCGGCGTGGTGATCCACCTCGCGGTGGACGCGGCGATGCCGGACGACCTGGTGGAGCTGGTGGCCGGCGAGCTGGGCGTGGCGCGCGACGCGCTGGTGGTGCAGGGCGGCCTGCTGGGCGTGAGCGACCTCAGCCAGCTCATCGTCGACGACAGGCCGGACCTGCTGTTCAGGCCTTACACGCCGCGCTTCCCCGAGCGTGTCCGCGACTTCGCGGGAGACTGCTTCGCCGCGATCCGCGCCAAGGACTTCGTGGTCCATCACCCGTTCGAGAGCTTCGACGTCGTGGTGCAGTTCCTCCGCCAGGCGGCGCAGGACCCGGCGGTGGTCGCGGTCAAGCAGACGCTGTACCGCACCTCGCGCGACAGCCCGATCGTCAAGGCGCTGATCGAGGCGGCGGAGTCGGGCAAGTCGGTCACGGCGATGGTCGAGCTGCGCGCGCGCTTCGACGAGGAGGCCAACATCACCCTGGCGCGGCTGCTGGAGGCCGCCGGCGTGCAGGTGGTGTACGGGTTCGCCGAGCTGAAGACCCACGCCAAGCTCAGCCTGGTGGTGCGGCGCGAGGGGGGCTCGATGCGCTCCTACGCGCATTTCGGCACCGGCAACTACCACCCGATCACGGCGCGCATCTACACCGACCTGAGCTTCTTCACCTGCGACCCGGCGCTGACGCGCGACGCGGCGCGGCTGTTCAACTACATGACGGGGTACGCGCGGCCGGACAGCATGGAGCAGGTGGCGTTCAGCCCGCTGACCACGCGGCCGACGCTGATGGAGCTGATCGCGGGCGAGGTCGCGCACGTGCGGGCCGGGCGGCCGGGCACGATCTGGCTCAAGCTGAACAGCCTGGTGGACCCGGAGCTGATCGACGCGCTGTACGAGGCGTCGCGGGCCGGGGTCACGGTGATGGCGGTGGTGCGCGGCATCTGCTGCCTGCGGCCGGGCGTGCCTGGCTTGTCCGAGAACATCCGGGTGAAGTCGATCGTGGGGCGGTTCCTGGAGCACAGCCGCATCTGCGTGTTCGGCGACGGGCACCGCCTGCCCAGCCGGCAGGCGCGGGTCTACATCAGCTCGGCCGACTGGATGGCGCGCAACATGGACTGGCGGGTCGAGACGCTGGTGCCGATCCACAACGCCACGGTGCACGCGCAGGTCCTGGACCAAGTGATGGTGACGAACCTCAAGGACACGCTGCAGTCGTGGGAGCTGTCGAGCGACGGCTGCTGGCGCAGGCTGGAGCCGGGCGCCAAGCCGGTCTCGGCGCACGAGTACTTCATGACGAACCCGTCGCTGTCGGGGCGGGGCTCGGCGCTGCACGGGCCGGTGGTGAGCGTGCCGCGGCCGCTGCCGAAGCGGGCGGACCGGGTGACGCAGGACTGAAGGAAGAAAGGCCAGGGGCTCTGCCCCTGGACCCCGCCAAAAGCTCGCCTTTGGAATCCCTTCCTTAAGAAAGTGCCGGTCCAGGGGCGGCTCGCCCCTGGCGGGTCTGGGCGGAGCCCAGCCTTGCTTGCCTGTCGGTCATCACATTCGGCTTCTGGCGTCGGACCAGCTCTCCCGACGGCCTCTCACGCCCCTGCTCAATGCGGCACATAGTCTCCTGCCGGTATGAGCTTTTCCGCAAGCTGGCTGAAGGTCAGCGCCTCGGTGCAGGGATGGCTGGAGACGATCTTCCCGCCGCTCTGCACGAACAGACCGGAGTCCGCCTGGGGATCGTGGTGCCCGTCCGGGCCGAAATTGGTCCGCACGATCTCGTCGAAGACGATGTAGCGGTGGGTCGGGGTGTCGGCATAGACCTGCGTCTCCCCACCGCCGGCGAAACCCTGCTGCGCGTAGTGCAGGCCTGTGACCTCCAGCTCGACGTGGCCCGGGCGGCCGAAGCGGTAGACGGCTCCGGCCTGGGCCTGGTCGCCCTGGGGCTGGTCGCAGATCGACACTACCTTGATGCCGATCTTGCAACTGAAGAGGGCCATCTCAGGCACCCGGCAGAGGGACCCAAACATCTGGGGCGTATCGTCCGACCAGGGCCACACGGCAGCGGCCGGGCGGACTGCCGCAAGCGCCGCCAGGAACGACGCCGCTGCTGCGAGACGCTTCATCAGGGGACCCCGAACGCGGCCAGGGCGCGCTGATAGGCCTCCCATCGTTCCTGTGCGCCGAGTTCACGTCGGTTGACGGTATGCGTCACGGCATCGAACTGCGTCCGGTCGAGCACATCTCTTGTCCGTCCGTCCAAGCCGTTATTTTCCCACCAACGTGCCGCGCTGTCGGCGGCGTTCTGCGGCTCGGCCATCGCGTTGGGGTTGTCCTCGAAGCCACCAGCGCGATAGTTGGCGCGGCCGGTCACCTGCATCAGCCCACGGCCCCGGTAGCGGAAGCCGTCGCCGCTCGCCTCGTTGCCGTTGCTATTCTTGCCGGCATAGACACGATTGCTGAGCGCCTCCGGGTTATGCGCGTAGGGCGCTGCATCGGCATCGGTCGGCAGGAGGCCTGGCTAGGTCCGGACAATCCCATGGGCAGTGTAGTGCAAATCCTCCTCCGTCTTATGTAGCTGCTCACTTTTCACCGCGATCTGCGCCAGGAAGACGGCGCGTTGTGCGGCCGTGGCGATGCCATGGGCGGCCATGGCGTCGTTCAACGGGCCGACATAGCGCTCCACCGCATCCCCGGCATTCGGCATGATCGCGCGCAACTGGTCGGCCGTCACCGGGTCCATCCGGTTCAACGCCGCCGTCTGGTCCAACTTCTTGCTGAGCCGGAGATAAAGCTCGTCCAGGGTCCTGGTGTCGGGAGCCCCGACGGTGGACAGCCGATGCAGCGGCACCTGGCCGTGATGCTCCGCGCCAGATGCAGGCTTGTGGCCGTCCGGCGCCGCAGCCGCATGGCCGGTTGGCACAGCCCCGTCAGCCACCAAATTGCCGGACGCCGACGCCAGATACATCGGCGCCGCCTCGTCCATGGCCTTGCCGATCCGCAGGTAGGCCGCGATCGGGTCCTCCGAATCGCGAGGGCCTCCGGCGGGCAGCCGGTGTACCGGCACCCGGCGCCGTCTCACCACGGGCGCGCCCACCGAAACCGGCCGCGACGTTGGCCCGAACCCGGCCGGCTCGCCCGCGCCCGCCGCATCCCACGCCGCGCCGGGCACCACCCGCAGAGGCACTGGCCGCGGCACCAGTGTCGCGGGGAGCCTCACCCAGCCGGGGTGGCGTGCCATTCACTCGTGCGGCAGCGGGTCGCCGTGGCGCACGAACACGAACGACGTCTTGAGCTCGTCGGCCCCGCGGCCCTTCCCGTCTGCCATGCGCGCCCTCCGGATCGCGTTTGCATTACTAACATCACCCTTTCGCCTGGGCCAACGGTTTCCTGCCGCCCGGCAGCAGCGGCGCTCGAAGCCAACCTTTCGGGGTGCAATCCTCAAGTTGCGCCGGGTTCAGGGACGGCTCGCCCCTGGCGGGTCCCCGCCTTCAAGCACGGGGCGGAGCCCAGCCTTGTCTGGCCTTCCCCGCGTCCTTCCGCCACGGTGCGGCCAACAGCGTCAGAGCCCCGCCATGCCCCCCCGCTGCGCCGTCGTCGACCTCGGCTCCAACTCCGTCCGCCTCGTGGTGTTCGAGGGGCGGGGCCGCAACCCGCAGGCGATCTTCAACGAGAAGGCGGTGCTGCGCCTCGGCCGCGGCCTGCAGACCACGGGACGGCTGAACGAGGAGGGCGTGGCGCAGGCGCTCGACGTGATGCGGCGCTACCACGCGGTGGCGCGCGCGATGCACGCCGAGCCGTTCGAGGTGCTGGCCACCGCCGCCGTGCGCGACGCCAGCAACGGCGCGGAGTTCGTCGCCGCGTTGCAGGCCATCCTGCCGGGCGTGCCGATCCGGGTGCTGTCCGGCGAGCAGGAGGCGGCGTTCTCCGCGGCCGGCGTGCTGTGCGGCATCCCCGAGGCGGACGGCGTGCTGGGCGACATCGGCGGCGGCTCCGTGGAGCTGGTGCGCCTGGTCGGCGGGCAGGCGACGCGGGCGCAGACGCTGCCGCTCGGCGTGATCCGGCTGTCGGACCGCGCGGGCGGCGACCTCGGGCGGGCGCGGGCGATCGTGGACGCGGACCTGGCCGGCGTGGACTGGCTCGCGGGGCGCGACCTGTACCTGGTGGGCGGCGCGTGGCGGGCGCTGGCGCGGGCGCACATGGCGCAGTCCGGCTACCCGCTGGCGATCGTGCACCACTACACGATCGGGCGCGACGCGGCCCGTGCGCTCGCCGAGCTGGCCGCCACCGGGCCGCGGCGCATCCTGGAGCGCCTGGCCGGGGTGCCGAAGCGCCGCGTCGACGACCTGCCGTTCGCGGCCCTGGTGCTGCGCCGCCTGCTGCAGCTCATGCCGGCCGAGCGCGTGGTGTTCACCGCCAACGGCCTGCGCGAGGGCTGGTACATGCAGCACGTCGCGGAGTCCGTGCGCGCGGAGGACCCGATGATCGCCGCCTCGCGCGCGCTCGGCGAGCAGCTCGGGCGCGACGGCGACCTGCCGCGCGCCCTGCTCGGCTGGACCGCGCCGCTGTTCGGGGCGGAGGGCCGCGACGCGCGCCGCCTGCGCTGCTGCGCCTGCTGGCTGTCCGACATCGGCAGCCACGACCACCCGGAATACCGGGCACAGCAGAGCTTCCTCCGTGTGCTCGAACAGCCGGGGGTGGCGCTGGACCACCGGGCGCGGGCGTTCCTCGCGCTGGCGGTGGCGGGGCGCTACGACGCGCCGCCCGGCCTCGCGCTGCTGGCGCAGGCCCGCGGGCTGCTGGACCACGCCGACATCCGCACGGCGGAGGCGCTGGGGGCGGCGCTGCGGCTCGCCTACGTGCTGTCGGCCGGGACGCCGGACCTGCTGGCGCGCACCGCGCTGCGGGTGGACGGGACGCGGCTGGTGCTGACTCTGGCGGGCGGGGGCGTGTTCGCGGGCGAGAGCGTGACGCGGCGGCTGGAGACGCTGGCGGGGGCGCTGGGGCTGGCGGCGGCGACGGAGGTGGCGGGATAGGGGCTGCGGCCTCGGAGAAAGCAAGCAAGGCTGGGCTCTCCCTCCGCTGCCCATTCCAACGGCCCAAGCGGGCCGTCGGAACCTTTGGGCAGCTCCGCCCAGACCCGCCAGGGGCGAGCCGCCCCTGGACCGGCTTTACTTAGAAAGTGGATTCCAAAGGCGAGCCTTTGGCGGAGTTTGAGGCAAAGCCTCAACCTTGCTTCCTTCAGTCCGCAGCCTTGCCCAGCCCCGCCCCCGGCTTCCACAGCACGTCGCCGCCGGCGTTGAGCCGCCGCCCGAGGACGAACAGGTGGTCCGACAGCCGGTTGAGGAAGCGCAGCACCGCCGGGTTGACGGCCTCTTCCTGGGAGAGGTGGACGACCAGGCGCTCCGCTCTGCGGGTGACGGTGCGGGCGAGGTGGGCGTGGGCGGCGGCGGGCGTGCCGCCGGGCAGCACGAACGAGGCGAGCGGAGGCAGCGCGTCGTTCATGGCGGCGACCTCCGCCTCCAGGCGGAGCGAGGGGGTGTCGGTGAGGCGCAGGCGCTCGCCGGCCTCGCCGGGGACGCAGAGGTCGGCGCCCGTGTCGAACAGGTCGTTCTGGATGCGCGCCAGCATGGCGTCGGCGTCGGGGTCGTGCGCGGTGTGCAGCCGCAGCAGGCCGATGGTGGCGTTGGCCTCGTCCACCGTGCCGTAGGCCTCCACGCGCAGCGCGTGCTTGCGCACCCGTGTGCCGTTGCCGAGCGAGGTCTCGCCGCCGTCGCCGCCCCGGGTCACGACCCGGTCGATCCGCACCGCCATGGCTGGCCGCTCCTTCTGCCTGTCCCGGCCAGGAGAAGGACGGCGGCGGGCGAAGCGCAAGGGCGGAGCGCGTGCAAAAGGGCGGGGACCTGGCGGGGGCTGGACGGGACGCAGGGCTGCCCGGCGACGCGCGATCCTGGCAGGCGGAACCCGATGCGGCGTTGCGTGGCGGCGGGCGGTGCGCCATCTCGGGCGGGCTTGAACCCCGGCGCGGCAGGATGCGGACATGAGCCCTGGCTACCTTCCCTTCGCGGGCGCGCTGGAGCTGCCGGCGTTCCTCTGCGACAACTGCGGCTACTGGCAGCGCCATTTCGCCCCGCCGCCGTCGTGCCCGATGTGCCTCGACGCACGCCACGTGGTGCCGCAGGACGGCTGGCGGTTCTGGACGCTGCCCGAGGCGCAGTCGCGCTTCCCCTGCCATTGGGCGGAGCTGGAGCCCGGCGTGTGGCGGTTCTGGAACGAGCCGGTGGGCGGGATCGGGCCCAGCGCGTACCTGATCCAGACCGATGCGGGCAACATGGGGTTCGAGGGCTGCCCGGTGTTCAGCGAGGCGGCGCTGGCGCACATCGCCTCGCTGGGCGGGATGGCGGTGCTGTCGGCGTCGCACCCGCACGCCTACGGGGCGCTGTGGCAGTTGCAGGACCGCTTCGACCCGGAGCTGGCGCTGCATCCCGGCGACCTGGAGTGGTCCGGCGCGCTGCGGGTGAGCTGGCCGTGGGATGAGACGCTGGAGCCGCTGCCGGGGCTGTTGCTGCATCTCACGGCGGGGCACTTCGCGGGGCACACGGTGCTGTTCGACGCCGCGCGGCGCATCCTGTTCTGCGGCGACGCGCTGAAGTTCGAGATGGCGGCGGACGATCCGCGGCGCGCGCTCGCGATCTCGGCGCACAAGGCGTTCGTGCGCGGCATTCCGCTCACGCCGGCGGAGCTGCGGCGCTACCGGTCCGTGTTCGCGGCGCTGGACTTCCGGCAGACCTGGACGCCGTTCGAGCAGGCGCGCAACAGTGGGCGGACGGAGGCGCTGGCGCTGATCGACGCGATGCTGGCGACGCGGCCGCACGCGGCGCCGGTGGCGCTGGACGCACTGCGCTGAGCAAGCGGCCTGGGGAAGCAAGCAAGGCTGGGCTCTGCCCAGATCCGCCAGGGGAGAAAGCCCCCCCTGGACCGGCTTTACTTAAGTAATGGATTCCAAAGGCGAGCCTTTGGCGGAGTTTGAGGCAGAGCCTCAACCTTGCTCGCTTCTTCGCTGCGCGACGCACCCTGCACGGCGGCGGCTTGTGTGGCAGAAGCACCGCGCCGCGCCATCGCCGCGCCGGCCGGGCCTGGAGCGTGCATGATCAAGATCGTGAGCTGGAACCTGCTGCGCCTGGTGGGGGCGACGCTGGAGGAGCTGTGCCGGCTGATCGAGGCGCAGCGCCCGGACCTGCTGCTGCTGCAGGAGGCCACCGCGATGGTGGACGCGCTGCCGGCGCATGTCGGCGGGCACTACGCGCGCATCCCGCAGCCCGGCCGCATCCACGGGCTGGCGACCTGGAGCCCGACCGCCCCGGTGGCGCCGCCAGTGGTGGTGCGGCTGCCGTCGGGCGCGCTGTTCCACCGCGTCTCGCAGATCACCGCGCTGCACGGGTTCAGCGTGGCCAACGTGCACCTCTCGCACGGGCAGGTGCTGAACCGCAGGCAGTTGCGCGCGGTCTCGGCGCACCTGCCGGCGCACGCGGCGGTGCTGGGCGACTTCAACCTGGTGGGGCCGGTGCTGCTGCCGGGGTTTCGCGACGTCGGGCCGCGCAGGCCGACGCACGTGGCGGGCAAGGTGGTGCCGCTGCGGCTGGACCGCTGTCTGGTGCGCGGCATGGCGTGCAGCCACCGCGAGGTGCTGCAGCGGCACTCCTCGGACCACCACCCGATCGTGGTGCGGCTGGAGATGGCGGAGGTGCGGGGACGGCGCACGGCCTGACGGGAAGCAGGCAAGGTTGAGGCTCTGCCTCAAACTCCGCCAATGGCTTGCCTTTGGAATCCATTCCTTCAGTAAAGCCGGTCCAGGGGCGGCTCGCCCCTGGCGGGTCTGGGCGGAGCCCAGCCTTGCTTTCTGCCGTTCAGAGGTATGGCTGCGTCAGCCGCATGGCCGCGTCGCGCAGCCGGACCGGCACGGAGCGGGCGCGCAGCTCGATGCCGCGCACGCGCTGCCCTTGCTTGGACTCCACGAGCCGGTCGAGGGTGGCGGCGAGGTCGGAGTGGTACACCTCGAGGTTCAGCTCGAAGTTGAGGCGGAACGAGCGCGAGTCCCAGTTCGTGCTGCCGATCAGCGCCCATGCCCGGTCCACGACCATGATCTTGGAGTGGTCGAACGGCGGCGGGTTGAGCCAGATGGAGCAGCCCGCCGCGATGAGCGGCCCGAAATCGGTGCGCGCCGCCCAGTCCACCGCGCGGTGGTCGCTCCTCTCCGGCACCACGATGTCGACGCGCACGCCCCGCATCGCGGCCAGAGAGAGCGCGGTCACCAGACGCTCGTCGGGCAGGAAGTATGGCGTCATCAGCCGCACGCCCTCCCGCGCCGAGGCGATGGCCTGCAGCATGACCAGCTCGATCTTCTCGATGTCCTGGTCGGGGCCGGCGGTGATGACGCGCGCGACGGCGCCGCCATCCTCGGCGATGTCGGGGAACCAGGCGTCGCCGTCCAGCTCCTCGTCGCTGGCGAACATCCAGTCCGCGGCGAAGGCCTCGGTGAGCTGGCCGACCACCGGGCCCTCGAACAGGAAGTGCGTGTCGCGCACCGGACCCTCGGGGTTGGTCGCGACGAGGTTGTGGGCAGAGATGTTCATCCCCCCGGTGAAGCCGAGGTGCCCGTCCACCACCAGGATCTTCTTGTGGTTGCGCAGGTTGATGAACGGCATCCGCCAGGGCAGGACGGAGTGCAGGAAGCGCCTCACCGGCACGCCGGCCGCGTGCAGCGCGCTGGCGGCCTTGCAGCGGAAGTAGCCGCTGCCCACGCCATCCACGAGCACGCGGACCGCGACGCCGCGTCGGTGCGCGCGGGTCAGGGCCTCGATGAACGGCTGGCCGCCGGCGTCGTCGAAGAAGATATAAGAGGCGAGGCCGACGCTGGCCTGCGCGGCCTCGATCGCAGCCAGCATCCGGGGGTAGGCTTGGTCGCCGTTCTCGAACTGCTCCACCTTGTTGCCGGCCAGGGCGGGGCGCTTGGTGATGGTGCGCGCGGCAGCCTCCAGCGGGCCGAGGTGGTCGTGGCGGCCGTCGCTGTCAGGGACCTGATCGCCGTTGCGGTGGAGGCGGCGGCGCAGCTTGCGGGCGCGGCGGCTGACCCGGTTGATGCCGAAGCCGAAGTACAGCGCGGTGCCGACCACGGGCGAGATCCAGGCGAAGCCGATCCAGGCCGTCGCGGAGCGGGTGTTGCGTTTGGTCAGCAGCACGTGGACCGTGGCGCCGAGAGCCAGGGCGAGCCGCAGCAGCGCGAACGCGTCGCCCTGCACCGTGCCCAGCGTGCCCAGCACCCAGTCCTCCTGAAACATGCGTGCGCCCCGGGGCTGTTGCGGGGGCAGGTATAGCGGGGGAGAGGTTAAAGAACAGGAGGCAAGGCCAGGGCTCTGCCCCATGCTTGAAGGCGGGACCCGCTGGGGGCAGCGCCCCCAGACCCGCACACGAAAGGAAGACTCGCGCCCAGGGCTCCGCACCAACGGAGGCCGGTCCAGGGGCGCTGCCCCTGGCGGGTCCAGGGCAGAGCCTTGGCCTTGCCTTCCTAGACGGAGAAGTACTTCGCGTGCGGGTTGAGCACGACGATGGCGCTGGTGGACTGCTCCGGGTGGAGCTGGTGCTCGTCGGAAAGCGAGATGCCGATGCGCCCGGCGCCGAGCATCGCGAGCAGCGGCTCCTGGTCCTCGATGCGCGGGCAGGCCGGGTATCCGAACGAGTACCGGCTGCCGCGGTAGGTCTGCTGGAGCATCTTCTCCATGTCGCGGTCGTCCTCGGCCGCGAAGCCCAGCTCGGCGCGGATTCGCTTGTGGGTGTACTCGGCCATCGCCTCGGCCATCTCGACGGAGAGGCCGTGCAGGTAGAGGTAGTCCTGGTAGCGGTTGTCGTTGAACCAGTCGCGCGCGGTGTCGGACGCCTGCTGGCCGACGGTGACGACCTGCAGGCCGATCACGTCACGCTGCTCGTCGTCGACGTCGCGGAAGAAGTCGGCGATGCACTCGCCGTCCTCCTTCGGCTGGCGCGGCAGGGCGAAGCGGGCGACCTCGGTGGTGCCGTCCTGCTCGAACACGATCAGGTCGTTGCCCTGGCCGGCGGCCTTCCAGTAGCCGTAGATCGCCTGCGGGTGGAGGATGTCGTCAGCCTCGCACAGCGCGAGCATGCGCTTCATCACCGGGCGCAGCTCCTGCTTCGCCCAGCCCAGGAACTCTTCCAGCGTGCGGCCCTGCTTCCGGAAGCCCCACTGGAATTGATACAGCGACCGCTCGTTGAGGAACGGCAGCACGGCGCGCGTGGTCGCCGCCAGCGTGCGCGGGCCCCAGAACGGCGGCTCAATCACCGGGGTGGACTGGGTGAGGCGGCGCCGGCGGGCCTGGGCGGCCTTGATGTCGACGGGGGCGAACGCCTTCACGTCCGCCTGGCCGAGGGTGCGGGCGGTGTTGCGGGCCTTGCCGACGCGCTTGGACTGGATCGCGGCGAGGTAGTCGTCGAAGCCGTTGCCGGTGACGCGCTCCATCAGGTTCAGGCCGTCGAAGGCATCGCGCGCATAGACCACGCGGCCCGACGCGTACGCCTGCACGCAGGTGTCCTCGACGTAGTTGCGGGTGAGTGCCGCGCCGCCGAGCAGCACCGGCACGTCGACGCCCTGGCGGCTCATCTCCTCCAGGTTCTCGCGCATCACCACGGTGGACTTGACCAGCAGGCCGGACATGCCGATGGCGTGGGCGTGGTGCTCGCGCACGGCGGCGACCATGTCGGCGAGCGGCACCTTGATGCCGAGGTTGACCACGCGGTAGCCGTTGTTGGTCAAGATGATGTCGACCAGGTTCTTGCCGATGTCGTGCACGTCGCCCTTCACCGTGGCGAGCACGATGGTGCCCTTCTCCTGGCCCTCCGCCTTTTCCATGTGCGGCTCCAGGTGCGCGACGGCGGCCTTCATGGTCTCCGCGGATTGCAGCACGAACGGGAGCTGCATCTTGCCGGCGCCGAACAGCTCACCCACCACCTTCATGCCGTCGAGCAGCACGGTGTTGATGATGTCGAGTGGCGGCATGGCGCGCATCGCCTCGTCCAGCTCGTCGGCCAGCCCCTTGCGGTCGCCGTCGATGATGCGGTCCTTCAGCCGGCCCTGCACGGTGTCGGCGCGGACCTTCTTGGTGGCGTCGGCGAGCTTGCGGTCGGCGAACATCGCCAGGACCTTCTGCAGCGGGTCGTAGTCCTCGCGGCGGCGGTCGAAGATCAGGTCCTCCATGACCTGCACCTCCTCGGCGGGGATCAGGTGCAGCGAGCGGATCTTGCTGACGTGCACGATCGCCGCCGTCATGCCGGCCTTGACCGCGAGATCGAGGAACACGGAGTTCAGCACCGCGCGGGCGGCGGGGTTCAGGCCGAAGCTGATGTTGGACAGGCCGAGGACGATCTGCACCTCGGGGTACTTGTCGCGGATCGCGCGGATGCCCTCCAGCGTCCACTGGCCGAGCTTGCGGTCGTCCTCCATGCCGGTGGCGATGGTCAGCACCAGCGGGTCGATCAGCAGGTCGGCGTGCGGCAGGCCGTGCTTGTCGCAGGCGAACTCGACCAGGCGTGTGGCGATGGCGAGCTTGCGGTCCGGCGTCTTGGCCATGCCCTGCTCGTCGATGGTCAGCGCCACCAGCGCGGCGCCGAACTTGCGCGCGAGCACCAGGCGCTCCTCGGCCATGTGCTCGCCATCCTCGAAGTTGATCGAGTTGATGATCGGCTTGCCGCCGTGCAGCTTCAGCGCCGATTCGATGACGTTGGTCTCGGTGGAGTCGATCACCAGCGGCGCGTTGACCGAGGAGGTGAAGCGGCGGATCACCTCGTCCATCTCCATCACCTCGTCGCGGCCCACGAACGCCGTGCACACGTCGAGCGAGTTCGAGCCCTCGCCCACCTGCTCGCGCCCCACCGAGACGCAGCCGTCCCAGTCGGCGCGCTCCTGAAGCTCGCGCCACTTCTTCGAGCCGTTGGCGTTGCAGCGCTCGCCGATCGAGAAGTAGCTGTTCTCCTGGCGGAACGGCACCTGCCCGTACAGGCTGGCGACGGAGGGCACCCAGACGTGCGTCCTCTGCGCCGGCACCGGCCGCGCGACGCTGCCGGCGCGGCGGCGCAGCATGGCGTCGAGCGCCTGGATGTGGTCAGGCCCGGTGCCGCAGCAGCCGCCGATCAGGTTGATGCCGTCCTCTGCGACGAAGCGCTCCACCCAGGTCGCCATGTCGGCGGCGTTCAGCGGGTAGTGCGTCTGCCCGTCCACCAGCTCCGGCAGCCCGGCGTTCGGCAGCACCGAGATCAGGCCCGGCCAGTTGCGGCTGATCCAGCGCACGTGCTCGGCCATCTCCTGCGGCCCCGTCGCGCAGTTCAGCCCCAGCAGCGGCACGTCGAGCGCGTGGATCACCGTCGCCGCCGCCGCGATGTCCGGCCCGACCAGCAGCGTGCCCGTCGTCTCCACAGTGACCTGCACGAAGATCGGCGTGTCGGTGCCGGCGTTCCTGCGCGCGAGCTTGGCGCCGTTCACCGCGGCCTTGATCTGCAGCGTGTCCTGGCAGGTCTCGATCAGGATCGCGTCCACGCCGCCGTCGATCAGCCCGGCGCACTGCGCGGCCAGCGCCGCCTCCAGCGGGTCGTAGGCGATGTTGCCCAGGCTCGGCAGCTTGGTGCCCGGCCCGACGCTGCCCAGCACCCAGCGGTGGCGCCCATCGGCGAAGCTGTCCGCCGCCTCGCGCGCCAGCTCGCCCGCGACCTTGTTGATCTCGTGGGTGCGGTCCTCCAGGTCGAACTCCGCCAGCGTGATCGGCGAGCCGCCGAAGCTGTTGGTCTCCACCATGTCGGCGCCGGCGGCGTAGTAGCCGCGGTGGATCTCGCGCACCAGCTCCGGGCGGCTCAGGTTGAGCACCTCGGTGCAGTTCTCGCGGTTCCAGTAGTCGCGCTCCACGTCCAGCGTCAGCGCCTGCACCCGGCTGCCCATGCCTCCGTCGGCAAGCAGGACCTGGTGGCGGAGCGCGTCGAGGAGATGGGGGCGGGTCATGGGCAGGTACCTCGGGAGAGGAAGCAGGGAAGCAAGCAAGGCCAAAGGCTTTGTGTTCAAGCAGGGGCCTCTGGACTCCGCCAGGGTCAGCGACCCTGGACCGCTTTACTTAGCAAGAGGTTTCCGAATGCGAGGCTTCGGCCATCCACAGGTCAGGCGACCCGTTCCAGCGCGACCATAGCCGCCTCGGCGCACCACAAGCGTATCTCCAGCGGCCCCGGGACGATCCGGCCCGGGGCCGCCGCAAGGCCAGCCCCCGCGAACAGCCCGGCGAGGCCGACGTCGTCAAAACCCGGCCAGCGGTGGGCGAGGGCGCGCGGCCTGGGGTTTGCGCCGTAGGCGGCCAGGTCGATCACCACCAGCCGCCCCCCCGGCGCCAGGACACGCGCCGCCTCGGCGAGCACGGCCGCTGGGTCCTCCGCGTAGTGCAGCACCATCTGCAACACGACCAGCTCGAACGCGGCGTCGGCGAACGGTAGCCGGTACATGTCGCCCAGCCGCACCGCGCAGTTCGGCAGCGCCAGCCCGGCGAGCCGGGCACGGGCCAGGGCCAGCATGGCGCGGCTGGCGTCGATGCCGATCGCGGCACTGGCGCGATACCCGAGCAGCTCCAGCAGCCGGCCGGTGCCGGTGCCGATATCGAGCACACGGCCAAGGCCCGCGTGCGGCAGCAGGCTCAGCAGCGCCGCCTCCACCGCCGCGGCGGGCAGATCCAGCGCGCGCATCTCGTCCCAGTCCGCGCCCTGCCGGTTGAAGCTCGCCGAGGCGACTCGGGCGCGCTCGGCCAGCACGCGGGCGGCGCCGCGCCGGTCCGCCTCCAGCACCGCGTCGTCGCCGGGCAGCCGAGTCAGCAGGGCCTGGGCGAGCCCGCCGGCTGCGGTGCCGTGCGGCACGGTGAACCACACGTTGGCGCCCTCGCGGGCCCGTTCCAGCAGCCCGGCGTCGCACAGCAGGCGCAGGTGGCGCGACAGGCGCGGCTGCGACTGCCCGAGGATCTCCACGAACTCGACGACGCAGAACGCACCGCGCGCCGCCAGCGCCAGCAGGCGCAGTCGGGTCGGCTCGGCGGCGGCGCGCAGGGAGGCAAGCAGCTCGTCCATGCGCTTGTCATACACATAAACATATCCTTATGTCCAGCGGGTATGGTCTGACGATTGGCCCCGCTCCACCGGGATAGGGAGGAATGGCGATGGCGGCTGCGACAGGTCCGGGCGACGGCCGCATCCCCGTTCTGCTGGCCGGGGCCGAGGCTGCGGGGGCGGGCGACGCGGTGCTGCTGGAGGGCGACGGAGCGCTGCCGCCGGGTGCTGCGGAGCGGTTCTCGGCGGCGGCGGGGAGCCACGCCCTCGGATGCGTGTGCTGCGTGCCGCGCAGCGACGCGGCGCGGGCGCTGGCGCGCCTGTTCCTGGCGCGGGCACGGGGCGAGGTCGCGTTCCGGCGGGTGGTGGCGGTGACGTCGAGCCCGGCGGGGCGCGCGGCGGTGGCGGCGGCGGTGGCGGGCGACGTGCTGGCGTCGGCGCGGTTCAGGATGGCGAAGGCCCCGCCTCCGGCGCCCGCTCAAGACTTCCCCTAAAACTCCTGCGCACAGCGCGCTCTCGCGGCTGCCCCGCCCTATTTGTGCCGGTCCAGGGGCGGCTCGCCCCTGGCGGGTCTGGGCAGAGCCCAGCCTTGCCTGTCTGCATTTTTGTTGAAAGGCTCTTAAATTTGAGTCTGTGGGGCTTCTTTAATAGTCTAATCAACTAGCTTCCTTATAAAGCCCTGATTGATATCAATGAAGCCGTACCGGTTTTTGTAGCGTCTCGTCACTTCGTAATAGCCGAGCAAGGCCGCCGATATCAGCGCGAACACCGTGAACAAACGTGATGTTTCGCTTCCGATCTGGCTTTTGATCATCCAGAAGTCGATCAGACCCACAGCCAAGCCGGCGGGGGCGAAGTAGGCCAGGCGCAGCCCGGCTGGCAGGTCGTATGTCACCGAGCGCTCTGCGGGCGGCATGACGGACCTCCTATGCGTGCGTCATAACGGCGTTGTGCGTGATCGAGTCGATGTAGCTCTTGGTCCAGTCGATCGTCGCGCCACTGGACGTCGTCAGGTTCCAGCCACTTCCCGTCGAGGCAGTGGTGCCAGCGAGGCTCCCCAGGGATGGCAGAGCCATCGGTCCGCCGCCGCCGGGGCCGTAGTCGGCCTGGAGCGCCTGGGTCGCCACGACGGCCGAGTGCAGGATGGCATCATAGGCGGCCATCTCGTTCGCGTCGGGATTGAGCACTATGGACTCGCACTTCGCAACCGCGACCCCGACCGCTGAGAACGCCATCAAGGCGATCGGCTTGCTGCCGGGAAACTTTGACATCGTGGCGGCGGCGCCGATCGCCGCGCCGGCAACTGCCAGGGGGCACCAGGCGCCAACCGACGCAACCAACTCCACGACGCCTTGGGCTGCATTGCCGGGCGGGGTCGCGAGAGGAAGGCCGTTGAGGCGCTGCTGGATCGCCGCGGACATGTCGCTCAGCGCCTGTTTCTCGCTTCCATTGTTCAGGTCCGTACCAACCGTCATCCAATCTGACCCCCCGTAGGCCTGGCTGGACACGAGGGTGTAATCGTAGCTGTCGGCGACTCCGGTGAAGTTGCCGCGCACGTCGCCCGACTGACCTGTAAAAATATCCGAACCGACGCCGCCGAAGAACGCCGGCATCGCCCCCAGATCGCGTTCCGGTTCGGCTGGCGGATTGTAGTCCTGAACGATCGGGGCTGGAACTCCGGGATACGGGGCGTAGACCTCCAAGTTTGGTGAAGGGGCGGCTGAGCCCGAAGACAGGAACCTTAACGGGGCGGCGCGGCTGAGAGGAGGGCCGAGGTCGTGCCCGAAATCGAGTCGATCTGATAGATGTCCGAGGTGCTCACCCTTGCTCTCCGGAAAAATGTTGCCCGCGAAACGCTTGCCCGATCGGGCAAGCGGGACGACACGATCGAAACCATACTGCGGTAATTTGTCGCCGCAAGTGCTTATGAAGCCACACCGAGATCATTTCGCAAACAGGGCAAGTGCCTTCGAGAAGGCAGGAAAAGCCAAAGGCTCTGCCTTTGAAGCCTCACAGATTTACCCCTGTGGGGCTTTCGTCTTCCCCGCTCAGCCCCGCGCGAACGGCTGCACCAGCGCGTGGATGAAGCCCAGCTTGCGGACCACCGGCGGCGACAGCACGAACGGGTACAGGTCGCCCTGCCCCATGGAGCGGTTGAGGCTGTTCATGGCGAACACCAGCGGCAGCCAAGCGGCGATGATCTCCTCGATGGTGTCGGCGGTGTAGGGGTTGAGGTCGACGTGCTCGGCGCCTTCGTGGGGCCGCAGGTCCATGGCAAAGGCGCAGGCGGTCTCCAGGGTGTCGACAATGTGCAGGTAGTGCGCCCAGGTCTCCGCGAAGTCCTCCCAGGGGTGGGCGGTGGCGTAGGCGCTGATGGTGCGGCCCTGCCAGTCCGCGGGCGGGCCTTCGGCGTAGTGGCGGCGCAGCGCCGCCTCGTAGTCGGCGCGGTCGTCGCCGAACAGGGCGCGGCAGGCATCGAGGTGGCCGCCGTCGCGCACCAGGCGGTCCCAGAAGTAGTGCCCGCTCTCGTGGCGGAAATGGCCGAGCAGGGTGCGGTACGGCTCACCCATCCTCTGGCGCAGCTCCTCGCGCACGGCGTCGTCGGCCTCGGCGATGTTGAGCGTGATGACGCCGTCGTCCTGGCCGGTCATGATTTTCTGCGAGCCGGGCAGGTCCTCCAGGAAATCGAAGCCGAGGCCGAAGCCGGGGTCGTCGCGGCGGTCGGCGAGCGGCAGGCGGAGGCGGAGCAGGGTGTAGAACAGGCGGTGCTTGGCTTCCTCCAGCTTGCGCCAGCGCACGAGGTTGCCGCCGCGCGAGAGGTCGGGGATGACGCGGTTGTGGCGGCAGGCGGCGCAGAACCGCTCGGCGCTGCCGGCCGGCACCAACCAGTTGCAGACGTCGTGCGCGGCGTTCTCGCAGAACCGCCGGGCCTCGCCGTGCCCGGCGGGGATCGGACGCCAGGCGGCCTCGTCGCGACCGGGCGGCGTGGCGGCGAGCGGCTCCAGGGCGGCCAGGGTGGCGGCGTCGGGCAGGTAGCCGAGCCGGTGGCCGCAGCGCTCGCAGCGGGTGTTCTCGAAGTAGAGCCGTTGTCCGCAGTGGCGGCAGATGAACAGGTCCATGGAGCTCCGGACGCCGCGGCCGGCGCGATGGGGCGGTGCCGGCTGCGGCCGGGAGCGCGGGCCTGATGCCCGGTGCGGGATGCCCGATGCAGGATGGGTGCCAGGCCAGGATGAGTGCCAGGCCGGGGACGGCGCCTTCTCCCCGGGATGGCGGGGGGCGCTACTCGGGGGTGTCGGCGTCGCCGGCGCCGAGGGTGCGCTGCATGATCACGACATCGAGCCAGCGGCCGAACTTCAGGCCGGCGGCACGCAGCGTGCCGGTGCGCTGGAAGCCGAGGCTGGCGTGCATGCCGATCGAGCCGATGTTCTCCGCGTCGCCGATCACCGCGATCATCTGACGCAGGCCGGCGCGCTCGGCGTCGGCCAGCAGGCTGGCGACGAGCTGCTTGCCGACGCCCTGGCCGCGCACGTCCTCGCGCACGTAGATGCTGTCCTCCACCAGGTAGCGGTAGGCGGGCCGGTCGCGGAACGGCCCATAGTAGGCGAAGGCGAGGATGCCGGTGGCGTCGGCGGCGACGCGCCAGGCGAAGCCGCGGTCGGTGCCGCGCCGGAAGCGGGCGGCGATCTCCTCGAGCGCGGGCGGGGTCTCCTCGAAGGTGCCGGTTCCGTACAGGACGTGGTGGGCGTAGATCGCCTGGATCTCTGGCAGGTCGGGCTCGGCCGTGGGTCGGATGTCCATGCGAGGATCCTGAGTCTGGAGGGGGCGCGGGAAGCGGGCCGGACTGTGGCGCGGGTGGCCGCGGTCCGGAAAGTAATCGTATTTTAACCCTTTGCATGGTAGGGATGCGAGGTTGCGCGTGCGAAAGTGGACGTGAAAGTACGTGGGCCTTGACTGGGAAGGATGCACCGTGGATCGACCGCCCGCAGAGACCGAGGCTGCCCCGACGCCCGACGCCCCGGGCGCGCCGCGACTGTCCGGGCCGGCTGGCGAGGTGCCGCGCAACGCCATGATGGAAGCGCGGCTGCGGGCGATGGTCGCCGCTGCCCGCCACCACGGCGTCGATCTTGACCCGAAGGATTTCCGCGGGCAGGCGGGCGAGGACGTCCCCTCGGCGGCCTCGCTGGTCAACTGGGTGCGCGAGCAGGGGCTCATGGGCCGGGCGCTGAACCTGCGCTGGCGCAACCTGTTCCGCTTCCACGGCACCCCGCCCACCGTGCTGTTGTTCAACGACGGTTCCGCCGGCATCCTGGTCGAGGTGGACGCGGCGCGCGACGTGGTGTGGCTCAAGGACCCCGTGACCGCGCCGTCGGAACCGCCGGTGGCGGTGGACCAGCTCCGGCTGTCGCAGGTGTGGACCGGCGAGGTCGTTCTCGTGCGGCGCCAGCGCTCCAAGGCCGAGGTGGAGGCGCCGTTCAACCTGGGCTGGATCTCCGGCCTGGTGATGGAGCAGACCAAGCTGATGCGCGACATCAGCATCGCCTCGCTGGTGCTCAGCGTGCTGACCATCGTGCCGGCGCTGCTGGTGATGTCGGTAATCGACCGCGTGGTCACGCATCACAGCATGTCGACGCTGGTTCTGCTCTCCTTGATCCTCGTCATCCTGAGCGCCTACGAGACTCTGCTCGGCTGGAGCAGGCGCGAGCTGACGGGCGTGCTGTCGGCGCGTATCGACACCAAGCTGAGCCTGCACATCTTCAACCGCCTGCTCGCCCTGCCGGTCGATTATTTCGAGCACAACCCTGCCGGCATGACGATCAGCAAGCTGTTCCAGGTGTTCAAGGTCCGCGACTTCCTGACCGGCAAGCTGCTGTCCACGTTCCTCGACGCATTCACCCTGGTGTTCCTGCTGCCCTTCCTGTTCTGGCTGGACGCGACGCTGGCGTGGATGGTGGTGGCGGCATCCGGCCTGATCGCCGTGATCATCATGATCTTCCTCAAGCCGGTCGGCCGCCTGGTGGGCAAGGTGATCGCGGCCGAGAACCGCAAGGCCTCGGTGATGTCGGAGACGGTGCAGGGCATCCGCACCATCAAGACGCTGGCACTGGAGCCGGCGCGGCGCGCGGAGTGGGACGAGTGCGTGGCCGAGTCCACCTCGGCGCGCCTGGCGGCGCTGCGCATGTCCAACTGGCCGCAGTCCATCATCACTCCGATCGACATGTTCATCTCGCGCGGCGTGATCATGGTCGGCGCGTATTTCGCGATCAGCGACACCACCGGACTGGCCGCCGGCGGGCTGATCGCCTTCATGATGCTGGGCCAGCGCGTCACCGCGCCGCTGGTCGGCATCGCCAAGTTGCTGGAGGAGATGACCGACGTGCGCGCCTCGGTCGGCGAGGTCGGCAGCGTGCTCAACCAGCCGACCGAGACCCGGGCGCTGACCACCGGCATGCGTCCTCGCCTGGCAGGGCACATCGTGCTGGAGGGCCTGACCTTCACCTACCCGCGCGCCAAGAACGTGGCCCTGGACAACGTGGCGTTCGACGTGCCGGCCGGCACCATGCTCGGACTGGTCGGGCGCTCGGGGTCGGGCAAGTCCACGATCACCCGTCTGCTGCAGGGCATCAACCGCGAGTACAGCGGCTTCCTCAAGATCGACGGCGTGGAACTGCGCGAGATCAACCTCACGCACCTGCGCCGCAATCTCGGCATCGTGCTGCAGGACAACTTCCTGTTCCGTGGCACCGTACGCGACAACATCTCCGCCGGCCGCCCCGGGCTGACGCTGGAGGATGTGGTGCGCGCCGCCCGCCTTGCCGGCGCCGAGGAGTTCATCGAGCGGCTGCCGCAGGGCTACGAGACCTGGATCGAGGAGGGCTCGGCCAACATCTCCGGCGGCCAGCGCCAGCGTCTGGCGATCGCGCGCGCGGTGATCTCAGACCCGCGCATCCTGATTCTCGACGAGGCGACGAGCGCGCTCGACCCCGAGAGCGAGGCCCTGGTGAACGCCAACCTGCAGCGCATCGCCAAGGGCCGCACCATGGTGATCGTGTCGCATCGTCTGTCCTCGCTGATCGACTGCGACCAGATCGCGGTGATGGATCGTGGCAAGCTGATCGACATTGCGCCGCACAATGTGCTGGTGGAGCGCTGCTCGATCTATCGCCAGCTCTGGCTGCAGCAGAACCGTCACCTGAACGAGAAGGGGCGGCAGGCTTCGCTGACCCCCGTGCTCGCCCAGGGCGACTGAGGAGACCGCGATGTCCGGAAACCTTCAGCCCGTCGTCCCGGCGGGGGGCGCCCTTGCCCGCGCCGACCGTCGCGCGGCACGACGCGGCGCGGAGATGCCGATCTCCGTCCTCGAGTTCCACTCGCCCTCGGCAGCGATGGCCAATGCCCCCACCCTTCCCGGGGCGCGCGGCACAATCTGGACCGTCGGCGCCCTGGTGGCCACCTGCTTCACCGTGGCGTGGCTGATCCCGATCGACCGCGTGGTCTCGGCGGGCGGCAAGGTGGTGTCGGTGGCGGCCACGGAAGTGGTGCAGCCGCTGGAGACCTCGATCGTGCGCTCGATCGACGTGCAGGAGGGCCAGGTGGTGCACAAGGGCGACGTGCTCGCCCAGCTCGACCCGACCGACACCACCGCCAACGTGGGCGCTTCTACGCAGCAGTCCGGCAGCTACCGTGCCGAGGTCGAGCGCCTGACCGCCGAGGCGGCGGGCAAGCCGTATCAGCCCACCGCCAGCGACCAGGCCAGCCAGGTCCAGGCCGCGATTTTCGCGCAGCGCAGCAGCGAGCACAGCTTTCGGCTGCAGAACTACCAGCAGAAGGTCGAGGGCTTCCAGGCCCTGGTGCAGCGTGACGAGCAGGACGGCGAGTTCTACAAGCAGCGCCTGGCGATCGCGACCAACGTCGCCAGCATGCGCGCCGAGCTGCAGCACGACGCGGTGGGCAGCAAGCTGAGCACGCTTCAGGCCCAGGACACGCAGGTCGAGGCGACCCGGTCGCTGGGGGCCGCGCTCCGCTCCGCGCAGCAGGACCGGGCGCAGCTCCAGGGCGCCTTGTCCGAGCGCGACGCCTACGAGCAGGAGTGGCGATCCAAGGTGTCGCAGGATCTCACGGAAGCCTCGCGCAGGCTGAGCGCATCGCAGGAGGAGCTCGCCAAGGCCGAGCTGCGCAGCCGTCTCGTGGTGCTCCGCGCCGGCCAGGACGGCGTGGTGCAGACCGTGGCCAAGGTGTCCGTCGGCTCCGTGATGGCCTCGGGCGACCAGTTCTTCACCCTGGTGCCGCTCAACTCGCCGCTCGAGGTCGAGGTCAACATCCCGGCCAGCGAGTCGGGCTACGTCCATGTCGGCGACAAGGTCAGCGTGAAGTTCTCGACGTTTCCGTCCACCCGCTACGGCGGCGCGAAGGGCACCATGCGTCTGGTCAGCGCCGACAGCTTCACCAGCGGTGACCAGCAGGGCCAGCGTCACGGGGCCGGTGGCCAGGGTCAGGACAGCGGCGGAACGCCGTTCTACCGCGGCAAGGTGACGATCGACGAGGTCACGCTGCACGACACGCCCAAGGGGTTTCACATCATCCCCGGTATGCCACTGACGGCGGACATCGAGATCGGCAAGCGTACCGTCGCCGGCTACCTGCTCGGCTCGATCCTGCCGGTCGCCCACGAAGGCATGCGCGAGCCGTGAGGTTGGCGTCTCGAACGCAGCCACGGCGCCGCGGCTGACATCATGGCGCTTGGCGACCGGCTGAACCGGCTGCTCTCCCCCGCAAACCAGCTCCGCAAGGCCGTCGGCCTTGCGGAGCGCGGCGACGTGTCTGGAGCTTTCCCTCTGCTGGCCAGGGCGGCTAGCGCGGGGCTGCCGGAGGCGCAGTTTCGGGTCGGCCGCGCCTATCTCGAGGGCGCGGGCGTGCCCAGCAGCCGGTCCGACGCGGCACGCTGGCTGGAGCTTGCCGCAGAGGCCGGGTGGGTCGAGGCGCAGAGTCTGCTTGCCACCTTATACCTGTACGGGCTGGTGGCCGATGTCACCGTCGCTACGCCCGGTACCAAGCTGTTCGCCGACGGACGCGTCGGCACCGGCCCGGATTTCACCCGTGCGGCACATTGGGCGCGTCCGGCTGCGGAAGCGGGATCGCCGGAAGCCCAGGCCCTGCTCGGCTACCTGCTGGTGTCCGGGACGGAGGAACTGCGCGACGTCGCGGCGTCGGACGCCTGGTACCGGCGTTCCGCCGATGCCGGGTGTGCGCAGGGCCAGCTCGGGCTGGGTCTCTCGATGCTGCGCCAGGCGGACGACACCGGCAGCCAGGTCAGGGCCGCGGTGGAGCTGGCCAAGGCGGCACATGCCGGGCTGCCGACCGCGCTCTATCTGCTCGGCGTGATGACCGAACGCGGTTCCGGCGTGCAGCAGGATGTCGCCGCGGCCTCCGAGCTGTACCGCCAGGCCGCGGAGAAGGGCGTGCGTTCCGGGCAGGCGCGCTGGGGCCTGGCGCTGATGGAGGGGCGCGGGGTGGCGCGCAACGTCGTCGAGGGCGAGTCCTGGCTGCGCCGCGCCGCGCTGGCGGGCGACACCGAGGCTGCCGCGCTGGTTGGCGACCTGTATGCCAAGGGCGGCGACCTGCCGCCGAACTACGCCGAGGCGGCACTGTGGTTCGGCCGCGCCGCGGAGGGCGGCCATGCCGCAGCGGCGCGCGCCCTGGGCCTGCTGTTCCTTACCGGCGCCGGGGTATCGCGCGACCCGGAGGAGGCGGCGCGCTGGTTCCGCCGCTCCGCCGATGCCGGCGACGGCCAGGCGCAGATGGACCTCGCCAACTTGGTGCTGTCCGGCAAGGCCGGCGAGGAGGACCGCGTCCGCATCCGCCAGTGGTTCGAGCAGTCCGCCGGCAATGGAGATCTGGTGGCCGCCTTCAATTTCGGCGTCTGCCTGGCCGAGGGCGTCGGCATCGAGCGCGACGACCGCCGCGCTGCCATGTGGCTGCGCCGGGCTGCGGACGGTGTGGTCAACGCCCAGTACTGGTATGCGCGGATGCTGGTCGAGGGGCGTGGCATCGACGCCAACGTCGAGGAGGGCCGCGCCTGGTTTGAGCGTGCCGCGCAGGCGGGAATGGCCGACGCGCAGGTGGCGCTGGCCGAGCTGGCGCTGAACGGCCGTGGCGGTCCGCGCGACCATCCCGCGGCGCTGCGCTGGTTCGAGCAGGCGGCCGGCCAGGGCCAGGTGGCGGCGATGTTCGCGGTGGGCGCGATGCATGGTGGCGGGCACGAGGTGCCGGAGAACCGTCCCGTGGCCGAGCAATGGTTCCGCAAGGCCGCTGAGCGCGGCCACGGCCACGCGCAGATGATGCTCGGCCGCTACCTGGCGCGTGGCCTCGCCGGGCGGCGCGATCCCGCGGAGGCTCGCGTGTGGCTGGAGCGCGCGCAGTCGCAGGGCGTGGCTGAGGCGGCTGCCGACCTGGCGCGCCTGTCCCCCGCGGGTGCAGGGCAGCGTGGCGCCGTGTCCTCACCTGTCGCTGCCCAGTAGGCGTAAGGGCTCGCCACGTGTGCTGGCGCCAGCAGGCTTTTAGGGTGAGGGGTGAAGCAAGCAAGGTTGAGGCTCTGCCTCAAACTCCGCCAAAGGCTCGCCTTTGGAATCCACTCCTTAAGGAAAGCCGGTCCAGGGGCGGCTCGCCCCTGGCGGGTCTGGGCAGAGCCCAGCCTTGCTTGCTGACAGGTCGATGCATTCGGCCATTGTCGTGACAGGCCCGGCGCAGTCCCGGCCCAACGCGGCTGGGCCGCGAGGGTGACGCCGTGGTGAGCGACACGGATCGCGCCACCTGGCTGCACTGGGCCCGCGGCCGTGCCGGCGATGCGCTGGAGCGCGGCCGTGCCGCCGAGCAGGGCGGCGCGCTCGACGAGGCGCGTCGCTGGCTGGAGCGGGCACGCCGGCTCGCCCCGACCGACGCGACGGTGGCTGTCTCGCTCGGTGGCCTGCTGTTGCGCCAGGGTGATCCCGAGGCGGCGGCGCGCGTGCTGCGGCCGGTCGCCGACGCCCATGATCTGCGCGAGGCCTGGAGCGGCCTGGCGGTGTGCGCCCTGCAGCAGGGCCAGGCGGCGGCGGCGGCGCTCGCGCTGGGCGTGCTGCTGTCGCGCCACTCGCCCGACGAGGCGGCGGCGATGCTGGCCGGGCTGGTGGTGACGCGCGCCGGCCTGCCAGGCTGGTGTGGCGTGTGCGGCGACGGCCGGCTGTGGCCGCCGCAGCCGCCGGACGTGAAGGTCGTCCTGGACGGCGTGGCGCTTGGCGGCGACGCGACGCTGGACACTCTGCCCGCGAGGTGGCGCGCCGGGCAGGTGCTCACCGTGGAGCACGCGGGCGTACCCCTTCTCGGCAGCCCGATCGACCTCACGGCGATCGCCCGGGTGGAGGGCATGGTCGAGGCCCGCGACGGCGGCGTGGTTGGCTGGGCGTGGCACCCCGCCGACCCCGACCGCGAGCCGGAGCTGCGGGTGCACCGCGCCGATGGCATCACATGGCCGCTGCAGGCCGCCGACCTCTCGATCACCGTGGAGGGGGCGGCGCCGCTGTCACGGCCGCGCGGCTTCGCGGCGGGCGCGGAGGCGCTGCGCAGCTTGGCGCTTGCCGGACCGGTGCGCGTCACCGACGCGGCCGGGCGCGACCTGACCGGCAGCCCGCTGGACCCCGGGCTGGAGGCGCGCGTGGCGTGCGGCGCGCAGGCGGCGGCGGACTGGGCGCCCTGCTGGGCCGACCTCGCCGCCCCGCCGGCAGTGCGCGGGCGCCGTGCGGCGCAGGTCGACGTCGTGGTCCCGGCCTACCGCGGCCTGCGCCGCACGCTCGACTGCCTGGAGAGCGTGCTGGCGACCCTGCCCGCGGGGAGCCGGCTGCACGTGGTGGACGACACCTCGCCGGACCGTGCCCTGGTCGCGGCGCTGGGCGAGATGGCGCGGGCGCGGCGCATCCGGCTGATCCGCCAGCCGCACAATACCGGTTTTCCCGGTGCGGCCAATGCCGGGCTGCGCGCGGCGGCCGGGCGCGACGTGGTGCTGCTCAACAGCGACACCCTGGTCCCCCCGGGCTGGCTGGAGCGGCTGCGCGAGGCCGCGCATTCCGCGCCCGACATCGGCACCGCGACCCCGCTGTCCAACGACGCCACGATCTGCTCCTACCCGTCGCGCGAGCGGGTCAACGTGGTGCCCGACCTCGACGCCACCCGGCGCATGGCGCGGCTCGCGGCGGTGGCCAACGCCGGCGAGGTGATCGACATCCCGACCGGGCACGGCTTCTGCCTCTACATCCGGCGCGACTGCCTCGACGTCACCGGTCTGCTGCGCGAGGATTTGTTCGCCCAGGGCTACGGCGAGGAGAACGAGTTCTGCATGCGCGCGGCGCGTCGCGGCTGGCGGCACGTCGCGGTGCCGGGCGCCTATGTGGGCCACGTCGGCGGCGCCAGCTTCGGCATGGCGGGGGCACACCTGGTGCGGCGCAACCTCGTGGTGCTGAACCGCCTGCACCCCGGCTACGACGCGCTGGTGGCGGCCCACGTCGCCGCCGACCCGCTGTTCCCCGCGCGGCGGCGCATGGACGTGGCGCGCTGGAAGCAGGGCCGGGTGGCGGCGGGCGCCGCGCTGCTGGTGACGCACGAGGGCGGCGGCGGGGTGGAGCGCGTGGTGCGCGAACGCTGCGAGTCGCTGCGCGCGGCCGGGCTGCGGCCGATCGTGCTGCGCCCGGCGGGCGGGACGTGCCTGGTGTCGGAGCAGGCCGGCAGCGATGCCGCCTCGCCCGATGCCTTCCCCAACCTGCGCTACCGGCTGCCCGCGGAGCTGCCGGCGCTGCTGCGGCTGCTGCGCGGCGAGCGGGTGCTGCACGCCGAGCTGCACCACCTGCTCGGCCATCATCGCGCGGTGCTGGCCCTGTGCCGCCGCCTGGGCGTACCGTACGATATCTATGTCCACGACTATGCGTCGTTCTGCCAGCGCATCGCCCTGGTCGGGCCGGGGCGGCGCTACTGCGGCGAGCCGGACCTGGCGGGCTGCGAGGCGTGCGTCGCCGATCTCGGGACCAACCTCGAGGAGGAGATCGCGATGCCGGCGCTGCTGGCGCGCTCCGCCGCAGAGCTGGAGGGCGCGCGCACGGTGATCGCGCCCTCGGCCGACGCGGCGTCGCGCCTGCGCCGACATTTTCCCCAGGTGCGGGCGGGCGTGCAGCCCTGGGAGGACGAGGCAGGGCTGCCGCCGATGCGCGCGCCTCGCCCCGGGGCACGCCTTCGGGTGTGCGTGGTGGGCGCGATCGGCCTGGAGAAGGGCTACGACGTGCTGCTGGCCTGCGCGCGCGATGCGGCGGCACGGGCGCTGCCGCTGGACTTCGTCGTGGTCGGGCCGAGCATCGACGACGAGCGGCTGATGCGGGCAGGGCCGGTGTTCGTGACCGGCGACTACCGCGACGCCGAGGTGGACGCGCTGATCCGCGCGCAGCATTGCGACCTGGGGCTGCTGCCGTCGATCTGGCCGGAAACCTGGTGTTATACATTGACGCACATGATGCGGGCAGGGCTGGGCGTGGCGGCATTCGACCTCGGGGCACCCGCGGAGCGCATCCGCCGCACCGGCCGCGGCTGGCTGCTGCCGCTGGGCCTGCCGGCCGGTGCGGTGAACAATGCCCTGCTCTCGCTGCCACGGGTTGCGGAGCACAACCGCCCATCGCACTCTCCGGCCGCCGTCCCGCCCGGACGCTGATCGTGTGCCTGCGTGAAAGAGATCGCCCATGTCCGACGCCGCCGCCGCCGCCTCCCAGCGGGTGATCACCGAGCTTAAGGTGTCCGGCCACCTGATGACGCTCGACAGCGGCGTGTTCTGCCTGTTCTACGCGCCCGGCTCCACGCCGCCGAGCAGCGCCACCGGGCTGCCCGGGGTGCGGCTGTCGCTGCCGCCCGAGCTGGGGGCCCAGGGCGCGAGGGCGGGTGCGTTGTCGATCAGCACGTTCCGCGAGGATGGCTGGCTGGGCGGGCGGGACAGCGCCGCCCTGATCCGCGTGGCGCACGGTCCGGCGCAGGTCCTGGTCACCGTGTACCAGGACGCCGATGGCCTGCACGAGGCCCCGCGGCTGCAGGTGATGCGGCTGAGCGGCGGTCCCGACGAGGCCGCGCCGGCACAGGCCGCGGCCCCGGCGGCCCCGCCGTCCGCAGCAGGCCACAACGCCGGCGAGACGGAGCAGCGCCGCTCGGGCCCGGAGCCGGCTGCGCACGGCGAGACCGGGCAGGCCACGCCCGGCCAGGACACGCCCGGGCAGGCCGACCCTGCTCAGGCGGACGCTGCGCAGGGGGGTACCGCCCTGTCCACGCAGGCACCGCTGCCCGGGATCACGCCGGCGGAGGCCGAGGTCGCGGCCCACGTGCAGGGCCGCGGCGACGTGCTGACCCGGCTCGACGAGTGGATGGGCGAGCGCGGCAGCCAGCGCTGGATCGAGGGTTTCGCGATCGCCCCCCGCCAGCCCGTGACCCGCGACGACATCGAGTACCAGGCGGTGCTCGGCCGCGGCTGGCTGTCGCCCTGGTCCGACGGTGGGCACTACTGCGGCAGCCGCGGCATGGCGCTGCCGATCCTGGGCCTGCGGGTGCGGCTGCGCGGCGACGCGGCGGAGCGGTTCGACTGCCGCGTGTCCGCCACCTTCGTGGACGGCACCGCGATCGGCCCGACCGACACCGGCGAGGCGTGCGAGGCGGAGAGCCTCGCGCCCCTGGAAGCTTTCCACGTCGAGATCGCGCCGAAGCAGGCGCTCGCGGCGGCCGCCTCCACCCCGGCAGCCCTGGTCCCGGTTCCCGCCGGGTCCGACGTCGCCGCGCCGGCCGCCGCACAGCGTGCCCCTGCCGCGCCTCGTCCTGCGGCGGCAGCCCCGGCGCAGGAGCCCGAGCCGTCCCGACCGGTGCGCAGGCCGGCCCGCGCCACCTTCAAGCCGGCGCCGCCGCCGCGCGGCAAGCCCGCGCCCGTCGGCCGCGGCAAGCGATAAGGACAGGACTCCGATCCCGGCGCGTGGCCCCGCCGCGTGCCGGGCTGGAGGCAGAGCCATGCGCTACCTGTTCGTCCACCAGAACTTCCCGGCGCAGTTCCTGCACTTGGTGCGCCGCCTCGTCGCCGAGAACCGCCACGACGTCGTGTTCATCAGCGAGGCCAACGCCAACCAGATCCGCGGCGTGCGCAAGGTCGTCTACCAGATGCCGCGCGGCCTCAACGCCGAGGCGCACCGCGACGCGCAGGAGTTCGAGCTGGCGATGCTGCGCGCCGAGGCGGTGGCGCGCACCGCCGCCAACCTCAAGGCGCTGGGCTACGAGCCCGAAGTCATCATCGGCCACCACGGCTGGGGCGAGCTGCTCAACATCGCCGACGTCTGGCCCGACGTGCCGCTGCTCGGCTACCAGGAGTTCTACTACCGCGTGAGCGGCACCGACGTCGGCTTCGACCCGGAGTTCCCGACGCCGGTGGCCGCCCTGTCGCGGGTGCGGGCGAAGAACGCCGTGAACCTGCTGACCCTGACCAACCCGGGCCATGGGCAGTCGCCGACCGTCTTCCAGCGCTCCACCTACCCGGACTGGGCGCAGTCCAACATCACCGTCCTGCCGGAGGGGGTGAACCTCGAACTCTGCCGTCCCGACCCGGGGGCCGCGCAGCGCCCGTTCGCGCTGGGCGAGTTCACCGTGCCGCCGGGCGCAGCACTGCTGAGCTACGTGTCGCGCGACCTGGAGCCGTACCGTGGTTTCCACATCCTGATGCGCGCCCTGCCGCGGCTGCTGCGCGAACGGCCGGACCTGCACGTGGTCATGGTCGGTGGCGACGGGGTGTCGTACGGCGCGCGGCTGGCGGAGGGCACCTGGAAGGAGCGGCTGCTCGGCGAGGTCGGGCCGCTTGACCCGCAGCGGGTGCTGTTCCCGGGCCGGCTCGACTACGACAGCTACATCCGGCTGCTGCAGCGCTCGGACTGCCACGTGTACTTTACCTACCCGTTCGTGGCGTCCTGGTCGCTGCGCGAGGCCCTGGCGTGCGGCTGCGCCGTGGTGGCGAGCGACACCGCGCCGGTGCTGGAGTTCGTCACCGACCGCGCGACCGGGCTGCTGTCGCCGTTCCTCGACCCGGCGGCGCTGGCGGAGCGGGTGCTGGAGATGCTGGAGGACCGGGAAATGGCGGCGGGGCTGCGCCGCTCCGCGCGGGCGCACGCTGAGGCGACGCTGTCGATGCCGGCCTACCTGGATGCCTACGAGGCGCTGATCGGCCGGGTCGTCGCCGGCTGACACCGGACTCCGTGCTGTGCGAACAGTAAGGCAGGCAAGGTTGAGGCTCTGCCTCAAACTCCGCCAAAGGCTCGCCTTTGGAATCCATTACTTAAGTAAATTGGTGTCCAGAGGCCTTGGCCTTTGGCGGGTCTGGGCGGAGCTGCCAAAGGTTCCGATGATCCGCTTGGATCGTTGGAATGGCAGCGGAGGGAGAGCCCAGCCTTGCTTTCTCATGGGCCAAGGATTCCGGCCGCCAGCATGAGGCTGGCACGCAGGGCGAGGCGCGCTACCGCCGGATCGGGATCTCGTCGAACACGGCGTGCGCCAGGTCGACCAAGTGGCCGGCGGAGAGCGGAAAGCCGGCGCGCTCGGCGTCCTGCGCCAGAGTCAGCAGGCGATCCGACAGCACCAGCGGGCTGACCTGGTGGTCCGACAGCGGCGTGACGACCGGGGTGGCA
>JAABUM010000755.1_pt1 | contig 53831 bp, 89 predicted proteins | sample 5559161 | NCBI WGS metagenome assembly JAABUM01 (sample SAMN10711868, study PRJNA513369) | rock metagenome | isolation source: Antarctica rocks | place: Antarctica: Victoria Land, Siegfried Peak nord
AACAGGGTTTCCCACAAGCAGCTCAGCATGCTGAGGAGGCGAAAGAGATGCAGAGGGTAGAGGCGTAGCTCTGGGCCGGTCGATCGGTGACGGGGCAGCAGGCTGTCCCGGCGCCGGTGCCGGCGCGCCTGAGGTCTCCGAAGAATCGGATCTGTGCAGCCGAAGCACTGAAATACCCGGCATAGCCAGCCTCACATCCATGTGCCCATACAGCTGACGTGGTGGTTCGTTCATGTCTCCCCCTCGCAGACCAGGCGCTGCGGGAGCTACACGTGAAGCGGGCGGCGCTATACAAAACGCTGTGCAGCTTCGCGACGACGGAGGCTGATGACGGCCTCGAGACTGCCATCTTCGACTGCAAGCAGGTGTGCCTTGTTACTCTAGTCAAGCAAGTATGAGTATCAGTCCTTCCTGCTTGTACACCGGACTGGGCTCGTCATCTGCGACTGCAAGCAGGTGCGCATTGCAATTTCCTGCAGTTGCCCATGTCCTGTCTCGCTTTCGATGTCCCCTTATGCCGTGGGCCCGAGCTCTTACACATATATGACCACGACGCTGTCAGCCCGACCATGTTGCGCCGCCGCCCGCCGCAGGAGCTGGTGAGGAGCGAGAGCGCGGTCGCAAAGGAGCTGCGCGCTTTTGCTAATTGCTTTGACCAACCGCCGTGGAAACGCTGCTGCCGCAGGAACTGGTGAGCAACGAGGGCGCGGAGGCGGAGGAGCTGCGCGCGTTCCGGTACCACGTGCGCTCGGCGCTCGCGGGGCCGCTGCTGCGGGCGCGCCCGGCAATCGCGGCCGCGGCGCCTGGCGCCGCGCCGGACTTTCTGGCCCTGACGGACATGATCGTGGTGGAGCTGGCGTCCGAGAACGGTGGCGGCAGCGGCGGGGCGCCCCATGCGCCGCCGCCGCCGATGCGTCGCCGCAGCTGCCCCGCGACCAATGCAAACACGATCACAGAGGACGAGGAGGGGGAGGCAGAGGCGTGAGGCGCTGCGGTCTGCGGGCAGTGGGGATACCCAGTCCAGCTCGAGCATTCGAGGATCTTCTGCAGCGGCGGCGGCGCTGCAGCTGACACGGCTGCACAACAGAACATAAATATGTGCGGGAGCACCTACATCAACGTCAAAACATAGTGCAAGCAGAGAACCCCCACACGGTCTGCAAGAACGTATTTCCACATCAACCAACGTCAAAGTGAAAACACGTTCTCCGAGTAGCGGCGCAGGTGGTGCAGTTCAAGTTCACAATGGATTGTAGGATGTCAGGATGCATTGGATCTGGAGAGGAGTGGGTACCAGCAGTAGCTGTTGGCGCAGAAAATAGAGTGCATGCCTGCTCCCCAGCATAGGTTTGGCTTTGCATATTGGGCCACCTCTACCAATTGCATCAATTCCATCAATGCCGCCGCCTCCGCCGCTTGACACCTGAAACTACCAGACAACACTAGGGTATTTTTGAGAGGAGTCTATCTGTCTGTTTGATTGCTTCAGCCTCTGCCGAGTTTTCTCATGACAACATTCCTTGGTTTTGTAAGATGCGGCGGAGGCATTTGTAGATGGCGGGCACTCGCTAGCTGTACTAGATTTGCCTTCGCTCACTTTTTACATGACCACGTTGTTACGAAGCTGTCTTTGAAAGCAAACACCCCGCTCTGGGCACGAAACGAATTTGCTGTGCCGCCGGACAATGACGGGCAACAAAAGAAAACCAAAGCCCAAACACAACGGCGAGACAAGGGTATGCACGACACAAATGGCGGTTCAATTCTCGATTCTGTCCTGCCTGTGCTGCCCGCTCGTTGTCGCTCATGACCTCATCCTGCTAGTGACACGCGTGTCATTGGGGCGTTTGCGTGCGGTGTGAACGCACTGCCTCGTGAGGACCGCTGCCCGTGAAAAGGATGGAGAGTCGCTGCTGCCTAGCGTCGGAGGTACACTGCGGCCTCTAGCAGTCTATGAATGTAGCACTCTGGAAATAGTCATGTCTTACCCTGCGGTCCCCGCTACGATTTCAGGAGCGGCCGCTGGGTGCATGGTGAATGATGATGCAAGCCCAGCAGCATGTTCTCAAAGTGGTGCTGCCGGGGATAGGTTGGCAGTCGGGTACTCGTGAAAGTTACGAGGCCGGGTCACGTGCCGTCACGTCTCCAGGCCGCCAGAGCGGGGGTGACCCTCACAAAGCTCACCCCGCGCCTCGGCGACGTCGGCTGGCGGCGTCATGCGGCTTGGGCGCCAGCGGGGGTCTCGTGTGATTTCGTGTCAGGGTAGGGTTCGTCTGCCGAGGTGCGCCGGCACACTCCAGTCTTGGTGGCGCTTGGCGAAGCCACCGCCAGGCGCTCGCGAGCTGCCATGCCGCTTCACAGGCATCCTTCACAGCGTCATGCTGATGAAGCGCGAGGAGGCGTCGTTCGCGTCAACATGAAGGCGGCCGCCGCCGGCGCCCAGCTCGCCGGACGCCAGGCAGTCCATCTCCATCGAGTCGGCGGAGTGGTATGCCGACAGCAGCGGCGAGGCATGCGCTGCGCTGTGGGAGCGCAGCCGCTGCTGCTGCTGCTGCCAGCCGGGCGGGGCGCCGGTCAGCGGCGCCATCGCCTTGCGCTCCATCGGCGCCGGCTGCCGGTCTGCCCACGGCTGCGGGCGCTCCTGCGGGCGGCCCTGCCCCGCCTGGTGCTGCTGCGGCAGCCAGCGCTGCGCCTGCGACTCGCCGCCAGCCGGCTGCTGCAACGATCGTCGTTGCGGCTGCGGCTCGCGGCTGGCTGGCTGCTGCAACGACCGCCGCCGCGGCTGCAGCCGCGGCAGCTCGGGCAGCGACGGCCCAGCGACGGGCGTGGGCCGCGGCAGCGGCGGCCCCGCCGGCCACAGCATGCTGCCCTGGCTGTGCGAGCGCAGCTCGCGGCGGCAGCGCTGCGGCGCCGCGTGCGCCTCGGCGCAGGCGGCCACCAGCTGAATGATCTCGGCGGCGGACTGGCGGCAGGCGCCGCGGTCGGCCGCCGTGAAGCGGTCCATGGCTGCCACCTGTTGGTCAAAAGATGAAAGTTGGTCGACAACAATAAGACGACAGCGGGTCACAGCGGTCGTACAGCTCAGTACAAGATGTCGGGGATGGCGATGCATGATCGCTGTGGCAGGTCAGCGCTGAGGTCAGCTCGTCAGCTGTTGCCTGCATCAGGAGCTGTGCTGTTGAGTGAGGTCGAAGACGATATGGAGGCTGATCATCAGGACATAAGTGCATTTATGAGTCTCAATCAGATGGGTCAGCAATTCGCTGATCAGTAGCAGGGATCACGCACCAGGCGGTTGTTGACGACCAGGGGCGGCAGGCAGGGGTGCGCGCTCGCCAGCCAGCAGTAAGATTGAATACCAGCTGCAGATCAGCGGTGTTCAGTGGAAACTACGCACCAGGCGGTCGTTGACGACCAGCGGCGGCAGGCAGGGGCGCGCGCTCGCCAGCCAAGGGTGCTCCGCCACCTCCTGCAGCGTCGCGCGCTCGTGCGGCATCGGGCGCAGCATGCGGGCCAGCAGGTCCTGGCACTCTGGCGACAGCTGTGCGGCGGAAGCAGGAGGATGGTCGATGGCTGTTCTCAAGACGGCACTTGCGGGTGATCGACATGAGAAGCCAATGGAACAAGTGCAGCAGCAGCTGTCAAGCTGCAAGCACCAAGCAGCTGCATGATGCGATCTGGCAGGCAGCAGGTTTTTTTTTTTTTTTTTTTTTTTTTTTTGAAAGGGAGCAGCAGGACTGCAAGAGTCCGGTAGGCAATATCGCCGATGTGAGTGGCGCTGCACCAGCGGAATAATGCGCACGTGAGGCACCGGCTGCACGTCGCCCTTGACGATGCGCGCAAACATGCGCTGCATGCGCACGACGTTGCATGCCTCTGCGTCCGCTGGCCGCGCGAAGGGGAAGTCACCTGCACAGCATCATGTGATTAGTGTGAGCACCGGAGTTGGGCGCGACTGCAGTGTCTGCAGCACGATAGCAGGGTTCAAGGTTGAGGGTTGACGCGTCCTCCAGAAGTCACACAGAGCAGCTGCCAAGCAGCGGCCGTCTGCACACTGCTGCAGGCGTCCGTCGTCTCATGGTCAATAGAGGCAGGTGCATGTATTTAAAGGCGCACCCGTGAGCAGGACGTACAGGCTGACGCCGCAGGACCACACATCCGCCTTCTTGCCGTCATACTTGTCCTCGAACAGGACCTGCGCACACAGTCATGGAGGCACGTCAGCCCAAGTGGCCGCCACACCATGCCTGCACAACATTCAGACCCACATGCAGCGGTTCCGTGAGCAGACGGCTTTGCCATGTGTGCAGACTTGCGCGCCGTTCAAGCACAGGGCTGTTGACCTGGCGCCTTTGGGTTGTAGTATTTTGTGTTCAAATATTGAAAGTGAAAGCACGAAATGAGGGCACCTCGGGTGCCGCAGGTGGACTTGGATGCGCAACCTTGAGGGGTTTTATCGACCATTCACCATCATCATTGTGAAGACGCACCTCGGGCGCCATGTACTCGGGGGTGCCGCAGGTGGACTTGGAGACGGACTGCCCCAGCTCGTCCTTGGAGTAGCCGAAGTCGCAGATGCGCAGCATCGGCCGCGGTCCCCGCCCGTGCAGCAGCATGTTGTCCAGCTGCAGGGTTGGAAAACACATGCAAGGTCATGCTGTGTGGCAGGGAGGGGGCCATGCATGCTGACTTGCGCTGAGTAGAGCGATGCAGAGCATTGGTCCCACCACAGATTCACCGCCAGACAAGCAGACTTGCCCGAGAAGGCGCGTCACACATGCTGGAGGGCAATGCTGCACAGCTAGTGGCGGCAGCTGTCACACTGAAGACGGCTTCAGAGCCTGATCTGAAGATGGCAATCAGCTGGGATGGAGTCACGGAGCCGCTCTCACCTTTATGTCGCGGTTAGCGACGCCCAGGCGGTGGCAGAACTCAACGGAGCACACCAGCTGCTGCATGTACCAGGCCGCATCGGCCTCTGGGATGCCGTCAAGCTGCGGCGCAGGGAGGTTGTAGTCAGAGACATGCAGCAGCAGGGATGAGCATTCTCAGTCAGTGCACAGCACAACCCGGCGCTGTACTTTGACCCGGCGCGGCTTGCCGCCTCCGCAGTATCGGCGAAACGTTCGCCAGCAGGGTGCCTTGACGTATCCTCTCAACGGGTGCAACAGAAAGCATGGTTCGTGTCACCTCGAAGTGCCAAAAAGGAGCAGTCAGAAAAAGCGCGCGCACCCCCTGCTGGCTGCGGTCATCGATGAGCTCGCTGAGGTCGCCGCCAGAGGCGTATTCCATGACGATGCCCAGGTGGTGCATCGTGGGGAACACCTGCGGCGCAGGGTTCAGGTCAGCATTGAGCCTTCTGCACACCATGCTGGGGGTTTGCTTCGCCCCGCCATATCCATCAATCGAGTCAGTCGCTGCAGGGGCCAGATCGAACCGCCCTTGGCTTGGCCTCGCTTGCGGTGCCCGCTGGGCCTTGGCGCGGCTTGCTGCTCACCGCCGAGGAGGCAGCTGTGCGGCCTGGTGTACAGCAGAGCAAGAGGCCTCACCTCCAGCAGCTGCACGATGTTTGGGTGCCGCCCGACCATGCGGTGGTTGAGCAGCTCGCGCGTTATGTGCTGCGCGTCGAATTGCGGCGCGCCGGGGCCGCGGTGGATGAACTTTATGGCCACCTCCTGCCCCGTCCGCAGGTCCAGCGCCAGCTGCACGAAGCCCGACGTGCCCCTGCAGGGCATTGGAAACTTCCCTTGGGTATTGGCCAGGGGAACATGTTGACAAGGATGCAACATATGTTGGCTCCAGCGGCGTGCGAGGCGCCCGCAGCGGCTGGCAGCAGGGCGGTGACTGACAGCGGGCAGGCGCTCGGAAGGCATACAAAGGCACCCCATTTTGCGTCTGTCGCGACAGGTACAGTACCGCGCTGATGTATTGATTGCATGCTTGCCGCACACTGGGCAACTACACTGTAGTAGTACAACCATGCAAGTCGTGCATACGAGCAGGCTGCTGTGCCTCTTGCGACCTGAACCGTCACGGAGCGAGCTGTTCCTGGCTGCCAGTACCATCGAGCGGCGGCGCCAGCGAAGCTGCCAGGCAAAGTTGTTGCGGTGGGCGTACCTGTTCAGGTCGGCGACCCATCGGTAGTAGTGGTGCCCGACCAGGGGCTGCTCGAGAGCCGCGTTCGAAGGCAGCGTGGGGACTGTGCTCGACCTCCTGGCAGCCGCCGGGCCGTTGCTGGCGCTCCTGACCCATCTGCACACGATATAACACATGTGGCGATCACCACGTTGCGACTCCACACTGACCATCGAGACGCCCCAGCACCACCGGTCCAAGACATGGCCACCGTAGATAGACCGTCTTGGATGAAGCGATTCATCTCTATCGAAAACTCGCTGATTGGCAAAGGCGTTGGGACCAGCAACAACAAAATAAGCGGTTGATGAGTGCTGACACACTGTCACAAGACCCACCACTTGTACCCACCACGAGCCACAGAGCCACGAAAAAATATCTGCTACGGTCAAACACAGCAGTTTTGCTTTCCAGCACCCATGAAGAGCCGCCTCTCAGCAGGGCAGCAACTAGGGCGACTGGCCTTGGCCCAAGACGCCAACAGTGCGTACAAATGCGCCTGTTCAGCGAAGTAATGCCGCTGCCATGTGAGTCCCAATCACCACAGCTGGCCGCTCGAGGCGCAGGCTAGTGGGAGGCTCGGCGCGGCTTGGCTAGCCTGCTGACTCGCTGCTGACCACCGGCTGGTATGTACTCCGGCCGTTGTGCAGCCGGATGGTAGGTGGGTGTGACTTGCAACCTACCCGTCAAGGTCCATGGCGGCCGGCCGGACCACATCCGCAGAGCTGGTGTGCAGGCGCCGTTGCGGCAAATCCTGTGATGGGGCCGGCGCCTCACGCCGGACCTCTTCGCGCCCCACAATCATCTCGGCAGCCTGCAGCTCCTGCTCGTTCGCTGAGTCGCCGCGCATCCGCCGCACGCGGCCGCTGCTGCGCCAGCTCGCGAGCCGGAGTTTGCCAGGCCACCCCATGTGTGCGTGCGAGCTCGCTGCGGCTGGCGCCTCGACTCCTCCGCCCTTCAAAAGCGGGTCGCTGGGGAGAGGCTGCCTATCTGGACCTCCAGCCAATACCGCCGTCCACAGCAAATCAGCGCTGTATTGCCGGCTGGGGCTGGGCTGTCAATGAGGCGAGCTCTTGAACGGCGCAAATTTGAACAGTAAAGCTGTTGGGTGGACTGGGAAGTCGAGTCGGCTGATTTGCAATTGGGAACCCGCGATGGAACCTGCGTTTGCCGCTGGCCGACACTGGCGCTGAAAAACTAGATTAAGCTGCCAAGTGTCACGAACAAAGATAACTCGCGACAATTGCAAAAGTAGTGCTTAATGTGTACCATCCAGCCACTACCATGGAGGTTGGCCTTTGGTGAGAAGTTGGTGCCAAATTTTGAGATTACAGCTGGCATTTGTACATTTACTCAAAGTCGAAAGTCACCTACTACTTTGCCCGTTGCAAAGGCTGCACCAAGCCGGATCGAGCGGCCTGCCCGTTCCCACAGTCACGGCAGGCGGGAGCGCCGCGGCGCCAATATCCGCAAGCACAGCGGTTCAGCTGGCAGCGCTCTTGCGTTGTCCCGGCTGCCGTTTCAACACTGTGTCCCCGATTGTGCATCATGGCTTTCAAAGCCAGCATCGGCGGGCGCACGTGGGCCTTCCCTGGCCCACATTGTTTCCCTCACGCGTCCTGCTGGCGCGCCGCCAGCGCCTGGACGGCGGTGCACACGACGGTGTTGACGATGTCCGGCACAGTGCAGCCACGCGACAGGTCGTTGACCGGCAGCCGCAGCCCCTGCGCGGGCGGACGCATGCATGAAGCTCAAGGGAAGCTTCAGCATTGAGGAAGCATCGGCGGGTGTGCACAGGACGTGTGTCAAGTGTGCGGGTACCGCAATCCTGATGCGGGCTTCACATCACACAACACAACATGCTTGAACAAACACCTGGCATGCACCGTTGACAGCTGTGGTCTTGCATGACAATTTCACTGCATGCTCACCTGCATGATGGGGCCGATGGCCAGTCCCCCGGTGCTCTGCTGCACTGCCTGCGCACGCCACAGGAAAGGGTCGCTTTCCTGATGATTGGTCTAGCTGGTCAGGCTCTACTGACCAGCCAGACCCCGCTGGACAGCATGCCAACAGCGCCGACGCGTGAAAGCCAGCGTATTTGCTTCCAGCGGCGCCTCTTGCGTCGACCAATTCAGCCTGGAAAACGTCTCATTCGGTGAGGTGACCCATGCGCGCACCTTGTAGGTGTTGTTGGCGCTGTTCAGGTCCGGGAAGATGAGTACGTTGGCCTGGCCGGCAACCTCGCTGTGCCCCTGTCATGTGCGTGTGGACGCTGACATCAGACATTCAAATGAGCACACCGACATCCTGGCATGACAGACTGTGCCTGCCCGCCGCAGGCTGGCAGGCGGCGGGCAGGCACAGGGCCGGAAGCTGCACATGAGGCCGGGCGCTTCCCCCCACCTTGATTTTGACGGCGGCAATGGCCGGGTCCACTGCAGCATCGTACTGCAGCGGTCCCTCCACTAGCAGCTCTGGACGTTTCTCCCTTACCAGTGCCACCGCCTCCTTCACCTGCAAATTCTAGCGCTTTTGTTGTGCGAGGCCGCGCACTTGCACAACTGCCAGCGCCGCATCGCGGGCGTCATGGCTTGACAATCGGACAGGGTGCCGACACTCAGCCAGAGAAGCACAGGTGGAACCGTCAGAGACAATGCATGTCTGATACACGCAAAGTCGGAGAACCACCTACCTTTTCGACTTCCGCGCCGCTGCCAGAGGCGCCGGTACTGTATGACAGCATGGCCACGCGCGGCGGGTCGACGCCGAACGCGGCGGCCCTGAGCATGGGAAACGGCAAGGCAGCGTCAGCACTGACGGCATTCGTTCGTAGAAGAAAAGTCATCGGCGAACAACCTGGTCGAGCTGCTGCGTGGTGGCAGCCTCAAAGCAGGAAAGTACACAACCCCACGTGTCCGCGGAGGCGATGGCGATGTGCGCCAGGTCCAGTGCAGAGGGGCTGACGTTGACTGCACAGTCTCCGTACACCAGCACCTGTTGCAGCCATTTGAGACAAGGATGAGCCATGAGGGGAGGATGCAAACGCAGGCAGAATGGCGCCCGGCTGGATGGGGCGTCTTGGCATGCACCCTCAGAAAACTGCAAGCGAGTCAAGGCGGCGAGAATCGAATGCACCCGGTCGGGCAGGCACATGAAGAAGACGGAGGAGACGAGGGGGATGGCCTTGGAGCGCAGCACTTGCAGCCCCGGCCGGATCGTCGCCGCCGTCGTGTGCACCGCCCTGCACGCTGGAATCTGCCACTTCCGACGCATCATTGCGAAGCTGCCACGACACAGGCAGCAGCGCGGCTGCTCGGAGAGTGCTGCGAGCTGGCAGACGACGGTTGCCGTAAGAGGAGTAGGCAGCACGTAAGAATAGCGATGCACAGGACGCACCCGCTGACCATGCCGTCGGCGTCGCCGGCCGCCACTGCCATGGTGCCCCAATAGTTGACATCCTGTGCGTGTTTGAACGCTGACAGTCATCACCAGCTGTTGACAGCATCGGATGGCACACTTGAGTACTGCCCACATCAAGGCATGCATAGGGCCACTGGCAGGCTGGTGCGGTGCAGCCTCATGCACTTGTGTGACACAGGCAGAGAAGCATACCTCAAGCATGTCTCTTGCCATGTCAGGCGTCGTGCCCTGCATCAGCGCCACAGCCGATGCAAGTCAGCAGCTGTTCAGCGCAGGGCGTTGGTGACTGCCTTTCGCATAACAACATGAACACAGCATGCCGGCAGTCCGAATACAGTGCGCTGCAGAAACAGCACCTTGTTGACAGCAGACAGCGCCGCTCAGGCAGCGTGCAATGAGTGTGCAATGAGTGATGCGAGTGCCGCCGCACCTTGTGCTTGCGCGCCTCGCACAGCAGGTCACATAATGCAGCCGCAGCTGATAGCGTATTCAAACCGACTGAGCCGAATTTGGCTCGCGCACCTTGTGCCTGCGCGCCTCGCACAGCAGGTCCACATACTTCTGCTGCCGCGGCGAGGTAGCGGGGTCCGCGATGGTGCACCTCGAGATGTCCACGCCCAGCTTGTCTGCCTCCGCCTGCGGCCATAACAGAGTGCGGTGTGCATTACATGTGTGAAATGCGGTCAGAGCTTACGACAAAATAGATGGAACGGACATGAGAGCAGCGCTTTGACATTGCCCTTGCCGCCCAGCAGCGCGATGCCCGCAAGGCCGCTGTGCGACACGTGAAGCAGAAGTTCAAGCCCTGCAAACGACTCGTTTCTCTGCTGCTTGGTGTCCTCCATGCCGCCCAACAATACGACGTCCGCGGGGCCGCGGGCATGATGTATTAAATGGCCTGTTTCACTACAGGGATGACAAATCTGCACCTTGATATCCTCCTCGCAACCCAGGAGCACAACATCCGCGAGGTCGCGCCGGGTGATCTGCTCGGCCGCCTGCAGCACCCGCGCTTCAAGGCCCTCCGGCAGGACGATGCGCCGCCGCGACTCCATGCACCTGCGCTTGTCAGTGGGAAGCTCATCAGCAAACGAGAGGGACGTAGCGAGACGGGAGAACCCGTGCATGCCTTGCATTGAGCTTTTCCGCACTGCTGGCCTGCTGTGATGCTGGTGCCAGCGCAGCCCTGATCCATGCACAATTTGGAGATTGAGGGGGTTTAGAGTTCAGTACAAACGGTACAAGACATGTTGGAACATGTGCCGGAAATTCTCCCCGAAAACACAGCCGATCAAGTCCGGCTAGGGTGGGCACGACCCTCACCATTGCACTTTTGGCAGCCGAAGATGCTTGCATGGTCACGTACGTCGAAAAGCGTGCCTGGGCAGAAGTCGGTGATCATAGTACCGGTCTGGAAGCTGTCGACTCAGCTGTACCACTAAATGTTACTGCAACTGGCAACCAGCAAAAAGTGAAATGAGTGAAATACCGGCCGGGGACGAGGAAACAATGCGTATGCGCCTGAATGAGGCCCGCGGCTCGGACGGTGGTTCTAAGCCTTGGTTATTTCCAAGTCTTACACCGTTCTCTGGCTAGTTACCAGATTTTTCCTCGTCATCAGCCCCTTCTCTCTCTCACTCTCTGTGCACCCCAATACACACTGGGACCCAGGGATACTGCGCTGCGCCAACTACTTTGCGCGAACATCGCGCGAGGGTGGCTACAAAGGCCCTGCTCACCAGCAGGGAGAGAAGGGACGCACCGTCGCTGCAGGGTGCGCATGAAGGCCTTTGGGGTTTGCCGCTCTGTCGCCGGCGGAGCGTGCAGCGCCGCCGCCAGAGCCTCACCGTCCACATGCCTGCACGTCGACGTGTCCAGGTGTCAAGTGCCCGCGAGATATCTTGACGCCTAGCTGTCATAATCGACTATCTGTGTTGCTGTGGTGGCCAGCTTACTGGCCATTTCGGTATGCTGCCAGCACAGCTGATGGCGGCACCAGGCCAATGAGAATGCGCCGGCGGTATTGAGTGCCAGCTGATATCAGTTGCAGCTTGATGATGGCTGCCGACACCAGCTGGCGCCGGCTTTGGCGTGCCGCCTAAAGGTGGCCATGTGCCAACAAATGACCGCTGTATACAATGCATACAGGAGCGCCTGGTCCAGTCCAAATAGGTTCCCCCGGCCTCAGCGCTGCGCCGGCAAGCACAGGCAACGCCTGCTGTGTGGACACTGGGCAGACTCACCGTGCGAACAGCGTCTTGGAGCGATCGATCTTGCCGGCGGATGTAGGAAGCACATCGCCGCCCTGCAGGGCACGCAGCTGCGCCAGCACCTGTTGGCAGCAGCTACTGATGAAGACTGTGTCCCAGAACTCGAGTGACAGCCGGAAGGCGGTGCCTGTGTGCACGACCTTCACGACCTTCACATGCCATCAGGATGCCCACTGCTCTTGTAGGACCATGGCCAGCATGGGACTTGCTGGAACGGCGTGGTATTCCGTCCGCATCTAGGTCCAGATGTCGGTGCCCTGGACCCTGCAGTAGTGTCAGGGTTTGCCCACCTCATGCAGCGGCTCCTTTGCCAGCAGCACCGGCGCCCGGAACACGGAGCCCATGGACCCAGACTCCAGGATGCTACGCACCCGCGGGTCTGCGGTGTGAATACAGGGTCTATTAGGCGAAACCCAGGTGAGATCAGGGGCGTACAGCATTCCCAACAGGCAGTGTGTCCGCGCAGTGGCGTACCTAACCAATGAGCCCGATGGCACCCGTGGCGGCTCATGGATCAAGGCGCCCAGTGTCCCAATGGGGCTGTCCAGGGCCCCATTTGGCGCTGACTTGCAGGGCGCACTAGAGAGGTGCTTGCGCTGTGGGCTCTCGGGACAACAATGCGTGCGCACCCATCCGATCTGAGTCGGTGATGAGCACGCCAGCAGGGTGCGGCCCGCCGCCCGCCGCCTGCAGCACAGATCTGGCGCCTCATCCGGGGGAAAACAACGGACCCCAATGCTTGCCAGGAGCAGGTGCAGAGTCATCAGAACACACCTCAGGGAGCGAAGCAGCTGTGCACCTAAGTGTTCACCCGCACAGGCAGACGGAAGGTTCAAGAGGGGACCCGATCGACCGTGGCGGAAAGCAGGCAAAGAGTGCACATTTAAACACCTGTGCGGCGCCGATGCCCAGCACGATGTCAGGGCGCGAGGCGGGGGTGATGACCAGCGGCCGCCCTTGCGAGGCGTCCACGTCGTGCAGCATGTCTGTCAGGCTGCCGGCCGCGACCACCACCTGCGGGCCAAGACAAGCAGCACGCGCTCGGTTCTGCCACACCTTGTAATCATTGCAAGACCCAGTGTGACTTATGGAGCATTTCAGTGGTCCGCTGACCTCCGCCATCCTGCCTCCCTCGCGCTTGGCTGCGCCTTGCCAGCTGCGCCATTGCAACTCGGCTGCAGGCCGCCTGGCGAACCCGGCCAGCCACGCCGGCGGTGGGCTCTCTGTCAGACAGCCTTCCGCACAGCCCTCTGAAATGCCACATTGATGGCAGCGGCAACGGCCAGCGGCGCCTTACCCGGCCTGCCGCCAGGTGCGCCCGCATGTTTGCAGTTGCTGTGCAAGGTGCAGGGCTGGGGGTAAGCTCAGGATGTACCATGTTGGCGGCGGCGCCAGGAAACGCCTCCAACCCTCCCACCAAGTGCGCTTGCGAAATCAAAGCTTTTGTTCAAGTCACCTTCTCGGCGGCGGCGTCCGGCAGCGCCTCCCGCCCTGCCACCAGGTGCGCCCACAGGTGCGCCGCGACCGCGTCTAGGGATCAGGACTTGTTTAAGCTTGTTTCATCAACCAAAATTAGGACTCAAGGTTGACCTTGTCCGCGGCGGCGTCCAGAAGCGCTTTGTGGCCTGCAAACAGCTGCGCCCGCAGGTGCGCCGCCACCGCGTCCAGGCGCACATTGCCCAGCAGCCCGTCACGCGGCAGCCCACCAAAGCAGGCCAGCCCCGAGCCGTCGAGAGCGGCGCGCAGCTCCGCCAGTGCCTCCCCCGGCGCCTCGGGCGGCAGCTGTGCATGCAGACATGCGGGTGAGCCTCGGTGGAAGAAGGGACCTTCGTGTGGTATCAGTCCAGCATCTGGTTGCTGCAGCAGCTCGGGGAAGCAGGCCAACCCCGAGCCGTCGCACCTCGGGCGGCAGCTGCATAGAGAAGTACAAGCAGCTAAGACCCGTTGAGATGCTTTTGTGCATTGGATAGTTGGCCAAAGTCCATTCCTTCCTGCGACGGTGCGCAGTTCAGCCTGCGCCTCACCCGGTGCCTCGGGCGGCGGCTGCGGCACAGAAGGAACAGGTGGGCGAGACTCGATGAGATGCTTATTTGAAACTTGACGAAAGTTCTTCCTGCAACGGCGCGCAGCTCTGCCAGCGCCTCGTATTGCGCCTCCGGCGCCAGCTGCAATGCAGAAGGGAATCAGCCGGCGACTCGGCAATGCAACGATATGTGATGACCACCAGCGGTTCGTCCCGCGGTGCCGCACAGCTCGGCCAGCGCCTGACCCGACGCCTCAAGCGCCAGCTGCGGTGCATCTCCTGCAGCGACTGCTGCATGTCGCACTGGCTGGTAGTGAAAGTTCGAGAACGACCAAGTTGGCCTTGCGCTACAGGGATTGCTACGGCGGCGCTACCTGCAAGTCCCTCCCGGGCGGGGTTCTGTCTTCGCTCAGCAAGGAGCAGGGCGCGCACCTGATTGGAAGACCAAGATCTGACAACATGGGGGCACAAGAAGAAAAGTACAAAAGGAATAGCACCTGGTTGACGATCAGGCCCAGCACCTCGGCGCCCTCCTCCTGGATCATGTTGCGTGCGATGTTTGCAGAGTTGGCGAGGTCGCGCGGCGTCTGCCCCCGGTGCATGTCCAGCGCCATGAGCACAGGCGAGCTGAGCGTCGCCGCCAGCCGCGCATTCAGCTCCATCCGGTCGCCAGGCACGCCTATTCCCAGTATGAAGGTAAATCAAGCGTCGGTTCGGACTCGTGGCTAGTCTAGGGTGTTCCTTGGGGCTATAACAGCGCTCAGCATTGCCGTCAGACGCGCATTCAGCTCATCTGGTCGCCCGGCACGCCTATGCAATGGTGGACTACACCCGGTCAATTTTGTGGCAAGCCAGCACCGCCGTGCCGAGCGCCGCCGCCAGCCACACGTCGAGCTGCAGCTGGTCTCCCTGTCACGTTTGCGTTGCAGAGTTTGGTGCTGTGGCGATCACCGTGGGTGGAATGGTTTCCGCACGCCAGCCTGTTGCTGGGTCCCACCGGCGCCAGGCAGACTGCAGCGCTTCAGACGTCTCACTGTGAAAATGTGTCGCACCGGCGGCGTGTAAGCCTCCATGCTGGGAGAGCACACGAGCAGCAGAACACCCAAAGTGCCCATGAGGACGATCGGCACACCTATGGGCCCGTCCTCGTGGGTGCCCTCCACCAGCACCAGGTCGTGCGACGCCTGCACCGCCTCGAAGCGGGTGTACACCTCGTCAAACATGGCCTCCGGCTTCTTCGCCGCCAGCGCATCAATAATGTTTTGCCTGCACACCGTCAGGCCGTGTACAGTCAGTTTCACGGAGAACGGTCCATGTAAGTTCCAGTCTGGATGGAACATGGCGTCCGGCTTCTTCGCCGCCACGGCAGGCCTATCAGGTGGCACCGCCACGTTTTCGATTCCAACACACTGCCGGTGCCATGCAGTCGGTCAGCCCAGGCCCTGGAACGTCAAGGCAGTCTCCTCTGATGCGTGCGCCGCCGGATTTGCACTGCATCTGTCAGCCAGAGTTGGCAAGCATGATCAAATGCATTGCGCGTGCACGGGCATCAGAGGTATCTAAGCCCAGCATCCAGCAGGGCGGCTGGCGGATGACCTGCTGACGCCCAGCATTGCGCCTGGCTCGCCGGCCAGGCCAAAGGCGTGATGCAGGAGCTCCACGTGTCGCGGCAGGCCCGTCATGGACTGTGGGAACGGCTCGCCCGCAATCGGCTGGAAAAAGCCCTGCGGTGAAACACACTGGACTCAGAATATGATGCACGTTTCGATTCGGATGCCCTGAGAACTGCAGGTAGTCTCAGGACAGATCATCGAGGTTTTATTTGGTTTGGTTGTACTACTTCAAACAACCAGTGTGGGCTTTAACAGCGTACCATGTTGGTGTAGTGGTGCTCGAAGTGGTCCATCAGGCCCACCAGCAGCGGCGCGTTCCAGCGCCGCCCCTCCACGTTGAAGACATACAGGCTCTTGGGGTGCTGCGGCGCCGGTTTCGGCGCTGCCGCATCGCCCTCATGCCGCGCCGCGCTACCGCTGGCGCTGCGTCGGCCCAGCTCGCCGGCACAGCCGCCTGATGCATCACGTAGCTCGCCGGCACAGCCGCCTGATGCATCACGTAGCTCGAGTCAGCTGGCCAGTCTAGCGCTCCTACTATGGCTACCACGCATGACTACACAAACCAGCCTGGCGCTGCAACACTCCTGTCCTGACCTACTTTACTGGTTTAACTTGCGATGTCTTTCGACGCAACGGCCCAAGGGCAGTGCTGTGATTAGCCTGGCAACGCTTACAGAGTGATCTGGGCTCAGTGCCGAGTCTACGTCCTCGACTCACCAAGGAGGCCGCTGATCGCCGAAGGCTTCAGAAGATCAAGCAGTAGCTGAGAATGGTGGCAGCTTATGCGGGCGCTCAGTCCCAGGCCCAACGACACGGAACTATATTTCGCCAGCATCGCGCCAGCGGCCCCTGAACGCTGTCTATGCAGCCGCCCAGCACTACATCAGAAAGGAACCATCATGCTGGAATTGAGCACAAAGGACAGAAGTTGATGCTTCAGGAAGACGACGGCCAATAGACAGATTCGACAGCCAGTTTAGTAATGCCGGAGCGCCCCCGTTCTGCTATTGTTGCCTTTCTGCGAAACACTTTGCTCGGAGTAAATACAGATTTTTCCCAGTCATCAACCTCTACAGCGTTTCCCATATATCCTCTCACAGGTGTAATCGAAACGAAATCCGCCGTGCAAGCGGGGCATTACGCACTCAAGCAGGCTTGATCAGGGTGTTGTAGAGACAGTGACTATCCCAGGCAAGAATTGCCGGAAGGAAAAAGAGACCTGGCAGTGCTGTTGTAAACCTCTAGAAGTGTTCTGCAACCTGCATGTCACATCCGCGATCGATGACACATCAAGGGTTTGATCAGGAACGGCTGGTGTCAACTGCCCAATGCTGACGAGCTCTACAGGCACAATGAGTGGCATCTGCAGGCTGTATGCCGCAGCCACCGCCAGTTATGGATGCTGTCATGGCCCCCCGCTGTTGAGACCATCGAGGCTGGTACTGTGTGCTCCGACTCTCTCTGTCCGTCTGGTAGCATATCTATGGCAGAGAAGAATACTCTGAGCTAGCTGCCGCCATGCACGCAGCATGCCACCGGGCCAAAGGCAGCCATGGCAGTCCATTGCAGTGCTTCATTGTGGTCGGCCGGCGCAGCGACAGCGTGATTCAAGCTTCGTGGCTCTCTACAGTCACTGCCGCCCCAAAGTAGCGGCTGTTCCAACGGCGGCGACTGCCAACACCTGGTCGCAGGTTGCATCACTGCCGAGCGCGCTTGCGGCAGCAGCGAGCAGCCGCCTTGCCGGCGGCCGCACGACTCAGCAGGCTGCCCCTGCGGCCACTGTCCGCCTGCCGCTCCGGGAGGAGCCTTCAGTGCTGCGTGGCGCGCTGGCAAGCCCCCAGGACAGCAGCACGCCATCCCGAAGCTGCTTTCATTGGTAGCCTTGGCGGCCGCTGCCCTCCTGCAGCTCGAGGTCATCTAGCAGGTCCTCCTGCACACACGCGAGAGAACCAACTGAGCGCAACAGACGTGCATCGAAGTTTGTTTGCGGCAATGTATTCCTGCACATACCAACCAGCATGGCCTCACGAGCGAGGCAGGCAAGTAGGCCAGAGCCACACTCGTCATGTTTGCGAGAGCAGCGCCCAGGCTGGTCAAAGAAAGTTTTAGGGAAATAGAGTGTGCGCTGACCCGGAACACACGATGAAAAAACAAAGATGTGAAATGCAGGGCATAGAGAGCCCGCACCATCTCGTCTTGGTCCATGATCACGTCAGCGAGGCCAGGAGTGATTCAGTGCAAAGCCGAGCACAAAAAGATCAGAAACTGAAAGAAGGGGGATGAATGCGCACCATCTCGTCCTGGTCCATGATCTCGTCGGCGAGGCCGTCGATGTCCTCGCCCTGCCCCGTCATGACGGGGATGCGCGCCTCCCGGGCGATGCGCCCCATCTCCTCCTCGGTCTGCATCGACGCCGGCGGCCGCATTTGGAGCACCTGCAGGCGCAGGTCAGCGTTGTTGAGACGGTCTGGTTGCTCTGGTGCCCCTAGCCGAGCAAGCGACCGGTAGGCAAACCGGCAGCGGATTGCTCAGCTGAGCCATTGCCAAAGGGTAGCCAGAAGTTGAGCCGTGCCAATACTTCGTATTAGCGCCCGGGGTGTCCTAACCAGTCCTGACCATGAAGCATGCAGCTCCCGACTTGAGGTGGACCGGCAGCTGACCAGCAAACCGCCGCCAATCGAGGACAATGCTGCACTGCCGGCCGGGCCCCGCACCTTCTCGTTGCACTGCAGCATGCCGGGCGGCAGGCCGACCGCGACCCAGGGGTGCTGCAGCAGCTGCGCCACGGAGGGCCGCTTTTCCGGGTCCGCCACCAGCACCGAGCACAGCAGCCCCTCCAGCTCTGGGCTCAGCCCCTGCGGCGGCTCGTAGTTCACCTAAACGGGCAACAGAGAGACGGGATTAGATCAAAACACAAGTATGTCTCGATGTCCGCAAAGGCCTTGCGATGCATGTATTGGATGATGTGAGCATGCCATCTCTTCATTGCATCACTAGCTCTCCTCAGTACAATGCCTGGTAACCGCGCCTAGGTCAATGGTGATTGATGTTACAAGAGACTGGTACGAACAAGATCCTTCCATGCTGCAGATAAAGCAAACGCATTTAATCACACAGGATAAGAGCGCACCTTCATGATCTTGGCGATCATGCTCTGCACGCCATGCTTGCCGTGTGCCGCCTCTGGGTCGCCGAACGGGAATTTGCCTGCGCATCAAGAGCGCCAGCCGAATTGAGCTATGTTCTTGACTGCAGCATACAGAGTCGGCGCTAGACCTTGCATCCTGACATTGGCCCGCTCCACGCTGACAGGGCCCTTCCGCGCTGCCGCAACATTTGCAGGCATGCCAGCCATGCCAGGAGTCGAAGGACAGTGGAGCTCACTCTTGCTGATTGGCACAGAGATCTTCCAGCATGCTCAGCAAATCATTTTGAGGGCATGCAGGTATTTTAAGCGCACCGGTGACCATGAAGTACAGCATGACGCCGCAGCACCACACATCGGAGCAGGAGCCGTCGAAGAAGTTGTTCATCAGCGCCTCCGGCGCTGTGTATGCCAGCGTCCCCAGCGCGCTCTTCGGATCGCTGTTCACCTGCGGGTGGCAGGGCAGCCGGGACGTCAGACCAATGTCGACAGATATGGAACGTAACAGAAGGCGCCATTGTCATGCCATGCTGTGCACCTTGTGGTGTCAATGCAGCGCGATCAGGTTGTGAGGCAGGCACGATGTGCCAGCCGCATTCTTCATTACCGACAGGCGCCCAGCAGACGATTTGCATTGCGCGCACCTGCTCGGTCTTGGAGTACTCGAAGTCCGACATCTTCAGCGCGGACCGCGGGCTGTCTGACGCCAGCATCAGGTTGTGCAGCCGCACCTGTGCCCGGGACAGGGGTGTGTGATGTCGAGGCGCAGATAGCACGCAAACCCACAGCTGGATCGTCAACACTCGGCATGCATCTCCCCTCCACGCACAGCAGGGTCAAGCGAGTCCAGCATGGCCAGCTGTCATATGTGCATCCCACTGTGGGCGTCACATCTGCACATGCAGGGGCGCACCTCCCGGTTCTTTAAGCCTAGGCGGTGGTAGAAGTCAAACACCAGCACCAGCTGCTGGAAGAACCACCTGCGCAGTGCAAAGGGAAACACGTGAGCCACCAGACTCAAGTGTCAGGTCCGAGTGCTTGATACAGCTGAGACGCCACAGCAGGCAGCCCCGCCATGCACACGCAGAAGCGCTGCAAGCAGGAAGATCCCAGCATGTCAGGCAGGGCCTGGCGAACCATGTCTCGCAATGTGCTCACGCCGTTCAGCGCGCACAGCCAGCCAAGAGGGCATGCTGCTGCCGCTCTTCCCGCACATGGCGCAGCAAACTGGAAAGAGGAAGAACATTTAAAGGGTGTGCACCTCGCGACGGGCTCCGGCAGCGGCGCGTGCTTGGCCAAGTAGGTGGGCATGTTGCTGCCCTTCATGTACTCCATGACGACAGCCAGGTGGTGCACCGTGAGGAATACCTCCTTGAGCTGCACAATGTTGGGGTGCGCATGGCACCTGCGAGTGCAGTGGATGACAGCCACAATCAGCTGGGTAATGCTAACGCACCAGCGACAAGCCAGACTTGCCAGACAGCATGATGCACGATGGAGCACTGCTTCCTCTTTGCGGCAAGGTCAGCCACCTGCAGAAGCTTGGGTCTGCTGTCAAGAAAGGCGTGTTTGTGTTCGTGCTGCAGTCACCACGCACCGTCTGTGCGCAAGGAGCTCCCGCTCCAGGTTTTTGGTGACGCCCGGTCCCCGCTCCAGGAGCTTGATGATCACATAGGTGTTGGTGCGCCTGTCGGTGGCCAGCTGCAGGCTGCCGGCGGCGCCGCGGCTGAGGCACTTGACGGGCGCATAGTGTGGGTGCCCGTACAGTGGGTTGCTCTCCTCGTCGCTGCCGCCGCCGTCGCGGCCAGACATCATCGCCGCCACTGACACGGCCTCGCTGTACTGCAGCGCGCGGCCTCGCCGCACGGTGGGAGGGTGGGCGCCCTTGGTCTGCCGCAGCCGCTGCCGCCGCGGTTCCGCTTGCGTGTGCTACTGAAGCGGCAAACGGGCTGCCGCTTGCAGGAGGTTGCTGCTGGGGCTGGGCTCCGTCCGGCTACCCGCGGGAGGCCCCGCTCAGTCGCGGCCAGTCATCAGAGGGGCTGGCAGTGCGGCTGGAGTCCCGAGCACACGGTTGGCTGCAGGAGGGTCGCTCTCCGCCTGCAAACAGATCAGGACGGCGCGGTCGTTTCGGGTCAGTATCAGCACACCATAGAGGCCTCGGCCAGGTTGTCACGGGCCGCGGCTGCAGTTGCAGCTGGGAACACAAGGCAAGCCACTCTGATTGACGGAAGGCCAACTTGTTCGTCTCAAACTCAGCCAGTACGGCACAGGGAGAGATGCGAGCTGTGTGAGCCCACAGGGCAGCTTCAAAGCCGCTGAAACCGAATTCTTCCACGTAGTACGTACGTGGGTCAGCATCGCGGTCAGGCTGACCAAAGCTAGCTGACACGTAAAGAAGGGCCGGTGTGCCTTGTGAGACGGCAGCGATCGGTTGTTGGAGAATCCGGCCAGCTAAAGACAGCTCAGTATTCTAAGGCTATGCGTGCAACTCGCTATCTCGCGGTAGCCTGCACAGGCCAGCGAGCTCGGCAGGACCGACGCGCTACCCACTTGACAACAAACCGCGGGTTGACGAGCTGGCGCCAGCATGCAGGACTGTTCGGCTGGCATATTGCAGCTGCTGACGCCAACGTAAGCACGCCGGTGGCGTGTGTCATCGGCGACGCCTGTCAGGCGCAGAAGTGGTGCAGTCTGCGCCAGTTGGTACGGTGACTGAACGAGGGGTTCGGGTCCGCTGCAGGGCCGCTTGGCAATGACAGAGCATCCCTGACACGAAACAGGGCCCCGCCGCCTGTTCATGCCGTCCAGTCGAAGCTTTTGACTGTGTTGCCTGTGAGGCCGATGACAGGCAGACAGCTTCCGAACCGAACCTGCTGTGTCCTTTCTGCCGCCTCGCGACCGCAACACGTAGCGATCCAAGCTCTTGCGCCGACCGCTTTGCCGCTCCGGGCCGGCAGCCGCTGCTGCTCCCCTATCCTTTCTGCTGATTTGTCAGCGCAAGCAGACCAGGCTGAATCGAGGCGCCTAGCTGTGTGCAGGCGGCTGCTGGCGTGTCTGGGCCTCTATGCACCAGCCCTATACCCGTCTGGCGTTCGTGTGTTGCAAGAGCAGCCGGGACGCTTGCAGAAGACGGCTAAAGCATTCTCCTGCTCGTGACTAACCCTGGGTGACTAACCCTAATCCAGTATGGACTAGAGGTAATCAACTAAGATTGAGATGCGGATGACGGGGGGAGATGCGTTCAGAATATGCCGCCGGGCTGGAAAGCCCGGCTGCTACTGAGAGCTTGGCGCCGCTGCCTCGGCTGCCGCCGACATCGCAGCCGGTGCCGCCAGAGCGGCGGCTTCCGCCGCAGGCAGCACGCCAGTGGAGGTTGCCGCTGCCGCGACCACGGCCGCCGCCAGCGACCTGTCAGTAGCGGAGCGGCACTTCTGCAGAACGTTGCGCACGGCAGCGGAGCTCGCCGGCGCCAAGCGGAAGCGACTGGCCCGCGGCGTCAAAGCGGGCCGCGGCGAACACGATGCGCCATTCTACGATGCGGAGTGCCAGGCGGCAAAGAGCCAACTGCGCCGTCTGCTCCGCAGCCGCCCCCACCGCGGCGCCGACTGCGCTCGAGCTGAGAGCCAGTATCACAGCCTCGTGCGGCGGAAGAAGCGCGCGTGGCAGCGCCAGCAGCTACATGAGCTACTGGACCAGCTGTACAGGGAGCCACGCTGCTTTTGGCAGCGTGTCAACCGCCAGCTCACCAGCATGCCGCTGCAGATGCAGGACCCCGCGGCAGGAGGTGCTGACCGCCCTTCACAAGATGCAGAATGGGCGAGCCAGCGGCAATTCCGAATTCTCTTCTGAGTTCTTGCGATACGCTAAGGGCCACGCGAGGAGGCAGCCGACGACAGCACCCCGCCGCCGCACTTGCTCGCTGGCCCGCTGGCACAGCTGCTGAACACCGCCTTCCACACAGGCTGCATCCCAGAGGCGTGGACCACCTCCCTCATCACGCCGCTGCTGAAGAAAGGCGATCCCTTTTGACACTGCCAACTACCGGCCCGTCGCAGTCGGCGCGCCGGCTCTATGCTGCCGTCCTCAACGCGCGGCTGATGGACTTTCTGGAGGAGGGCCGACTACGCGCTCCCACCCAGGCGGGCTTCAGGCCGCAGCTGTCCATCAAGCACTACCTCTTCGCGCTGCAGCACATCATCGACAGGCGCATTCACCGCCCGCGCGGCCAGAAGAAGCCCCTCTACTGCTGCTTCGTGGATCTCACCGCCGCCTACGACTGCGTCCAGCCCCCCGCTGATTTGGGAGGCGTTGCGTCGGTACGGCATCCACGGCCGCATGCTGGCGGCTTTCCAGTCTCTGTACGCCGACACCCACATCGCGATGAAGGTTGCGGGCCGCATCGGCATCAGCCTGCCCTCCCTCATTGGCGCCCGCCAGGGCTGTCCGGTCAGTCCAACTCTGTTCGGCTGCACCGTCGACGGGCTGCCGGCATACTTGGATGCGCACGCCCCGGACGCCGGCATCCTGATTCAGTGGGGGACCGCGACGAGCTGCTGGTCTCGCACCTGATGTACGCCGACGACATCGTGCTGCTCGGCGATTCCCCCGCAGATCTGCAGCAGCTGCTTGATGCCCTGTCAGGCTTCCGCAGCCCCCACACCCAGTTCCTAGTACTGGCGTCCCGCACGCCGCGGCAGCAGGTGCGCCTGCGGATCTTCCGGCAGCGGCACTCGGCGCGGCGCATCGGCAGCTATCTACGGTTTCGACTTGGCTGCAGCACACTGCCAGTGGTGATGGGCAGGCGGGACCACACGCCCAGGCACCGGCGGCACTGCCAGCAGTGCGACGCCGCGGGGGTGGGCGACGAGCGGCACATGATATTTGAGTGCCCAGCAGTACAGCACATTCGCGACCAGAGTCCGGACTGGTTCTGGGACGTTCAATCCATGCGTGAGTTCGTTAACCAGGCAGACCAGGTGGCTGTGATGGACTGCATCGTTGCTTGTTTCGACAGTTTCGTTCAGACAGATTAGCTTTGCAGTTGAGGGGTTCCAACCCCGTTGCTTGCACCCTTTTAGCCCCTCAGGCGGTTGACAATATCTCTCTATGTGCCAGGGAAGGCATTCAGCGCGCTCGCAGATCATTCCCTTACTGCCTGCAGCCTATCAGCGATCAGGCCGTTGGATTAGTAAAAATCCGACAACGGCGCGAAGCGGCGCGGACGGCTGGCGCTGCGGGCGTGGATCACTCCTGCAAGTGTTCTGCCTTGGATCCACCGGTGCGCGCAGCGAGACGTGCTGTGGCTGATCAGTCTGATCCTCAAGAGGCTGCGTCACTATGCACTAATCCAATGTGCATCCTGTCGGTCCAAGAAACAGGTGACCGTATCGGTCCTGGACTCGTTGCTGCCTAAGTGATGCACTCGCGGCTGGCCTCGATACAATTGGTTCAAAGCTTGAAACCTCGAAACTCATGATCGCAGCCCTCGGGCCCTGGACAGCGCGCACGCCGCCGACGGCGCGACAAGAAAGAGCCGCGAGGCTTCCGGCATGTAGCCGGGCGGCGGTGAGAAAACCCCTGTAGATGGTGCAACAAAAGGGGCCAGGAGCCGGCTCCGGCGCGGCCGGCGGCCTCGACGAGGCGCTTGCGGCGGCGACGTCTGCCATCTCGCGCGCCAAGGCGGTCACCAGCAGCATGCCACGCACGGCGGGTGACACAGCTGCGCCACCCACGGCCGACAAGCAATCGCCGGCCAACGGCCTGGGCGCCAGCCACCGGGCCGTCGACGGCATTTTGGCGGACCTCAGCATCGGCGGCAAGCCCCCGGCGCCGGGCTCGCCTGCCGATGGCGCCGCCGCAGCCGCTGCTGACGGCGCCAAGCAGCGCAGTAGCCGGAAGCCCAAAAGTGCACGGTGGCGCGGCGGCGGCGGCGGCGGCCGCCGGCGCGGCGACCCGGAAACCTCCGATGAGGAGGAGGACGAGACGGGCCTTGGGTCGGTGGCCAACGAGGCGGCCGCGCTGTGCCGGGAGGCCCTGCAGCGACTGGAGCTCGAGGCGCTGTGGGACGGCGCGGCGCTTACCAGCCTGAACCAGGCCTTTGCCGGCATCGTGCAGGCAAGTCCCCCACTTGTGCTGACCACAGGCTCTTGTCGCTTAGCGTTCGTGATCCGCAATTGTGAATTTGGGCACCTTGGTGATGAGTGGCGGCAAGTGCGTAGAGCCGTGCCTGCTCATGCAGCATGTACCATGCATGTCCGCAAGCAATAGCTTGATGCCAGTTTGCAGGAGGAATATATGCGCCTGAGCATCATTCTCAAGGAGGAAAGGATCGTTAGCACAGCCATGCTTGCGAACCTCACTGACACAACCCCGTGAAGCCGCAGAGGAGATGCGCTCGCAGGCGGACGCCAGAGACTTCGCCTAAGAAATACGATCTCCTTTCTGCGTGGGCATGGTTGTAATCCTGTGTGTTCCTGCAGAGGGAGACGCCCTCGCCAGCGAATGCCGTGCTGCATGCAAATATGCTGCGGCAGCTGCACAATCAATCATACGCCGCAACGCATCCATGTAGAGTATCTCAATCTTCAAGCTCACCACAATGCACTTACACCCGCGCAGAGGCAGACGCCGTTGCCGACGGACGCCGCGTCGCGCATCGCCTCGCTGTGGCGGCGACTCAGTTCCACCGGAAGGCACTCATTGACAAGTCCTCATTCATCTCACTGTCGTTCTTTTGCTCACGCAGCGGGAGACGCCCTCGCCTGCGGATGCCGCGCTGCGCGTCGACATGCTGCGGCGGCTGGGGGACCTCATCCGGCCGGACGTGTTGGGCTTCCGTGGCTTGTTCGTTGAACCGTACGGGCTGGGGACTGGGGACATGTGTTGATTGCGGAAGGAGCTGGAGGGCTCTGGTATCGACGTGTGGTGGAGGAGCTTTGGCTGACATGTCGCAGACGCTACGTGCACTCTGTTTGCAGGTACGGCTCCTTCGTTAGCGGCCTGTACTCCCCGGAAGGCGACTTGGACGTGTCCATCGAGGGCGAGCTGGACTATGGGTGCGCATTTCATTTAAATACAAGGTTTCGCTGCATCCATTCCTTCTGTAATCCCCGGAGGGCGACCCGACGTGTCCGATTCGAGGGGGAGCTGGACTGAGGGTGCGTGGAGCCCTCCCTCTTTCTGTTCAGGGGTTTGGAAATGTATACGTACGCACGTGTCATGAGGCTCAAGCCTTCCTTAGTGTTTGGTCCTCCCTTGTCTTGTACTGTCAGACCCCACTGATGACAGTGGGTGACAATGGCCTTTACTCAAGCCTGAACCACGTCTGCTTCAACAGAGGCTTCCCGGCACAGAGGCTAGCTTGCAGTCATGATCGACGGTGCGGTCTGATGTGCAGGGATGGGCGGCCGCGGGTGCCGGTGCACAAGACATCGACGCAGATGCGGGCCGACATGCTGCGGGTAGGATGCATTGCTCACCTCTGGCACTGATGTTTTGACCATGCTGCTCTGACATCAGGAATCGAAACTTCAGTTTGTGCTCGCGCTGGGATCCTTTTCTACACAGCATCTGTCCGGCAGCACACTTTGAACACCCTGTGGCTGTTCCCCGAGCACGCACAGCAGTAGACTTCGTGTATGGTGGCGTTTTCTGCAGGCGGTGATGAAGCTGCTGCGGAGGCACAACGCCAGCCGTGGCTTCGTCGAGACAATCCTCCACGCGCGTGTGCCCATTATCAAGTTCATGGACGGCCCCACAGGTGTGCCGTGGTGCCAGCGTCGCCAAATGCTACCTGCAGCTCACATTCGAAGCTGGGCCGTCAGGCACATCGTGCCTCACTGGTGAGGTAGCTACAGGTGTCTGACTACACCAGCCCATTGCTGAGGCTTGCAGTCGCTTGGCGCAGGCATGCCGTGCGACATGAGCGTCTCCGGCGCCGGCGCCGCCTTCAAGTGCCGCGTCCTGGGCCTGCTGTGCAAGGTGCGCAGCAGCGGCACCGCTTGCCTCGTTAGGTATACATGACGCTGACCTCCAACCATCCTTCAGCCTCCAACCATCCCTTCCTCGCTGCTGGGTCCCACTGCCAGCATGGCAGCAACTGCACACAAAAGGCGCCTGTGCTCGAACTCGAAGTTTGATCACTTGAAAAGCCCCGTATCTGGCCGTAGATTGACGAGCGTATGGCGACGCTGGTGCGGCTGATAAAGGCGTGGGCGGGGGCGCGCGGCCTCAATGACGCCTCCAATGGCACCTTCAACTCCTACGCCCTCACCCTGCTGGTGAGGCCTGTGGCCGGATGCTTCTGCTCAGCCACTCTTGGTTTGGAGGTCTCAAACTGCCCAGCACGGATGCGGATTAGCATAGGAGAACCTGCACATGAGCATGCCCCGAAAACTGCTTCTATTCAGCTGCCAAATGCTGCTGCTTGCCCTGTCCAAACTCTTACTTTGACTGTGCCGGCCCCCAGGCGGTAGGCCACCTGCAGACCGCGACGCCGCCCATCCTGCCGCCCATCTGCCAGCTGTTTGGCGTGGCGCGCGACATGCCGCCGGAGTTGCGCCCGCTGCATGCGCAGCGCGAGCCCGACGCCAGCCTGCTGCAGGTACTCACATGCAGCGTGCCGAACACAAGCAGCGTTCCGGCGAATGTGCTGAAGTGCTTGGCAAGCTGGCCTGCACCAGCTGCAGAGAAGAGAGCCACCTTGGCTACTCCTCCCCTTCCTGTCGTGTCGCTTGGCAGCCTGCTGTTTGGTGGGTTACCGCAGGCACTGATCCACAGGCACTGCACTTTCAGCACCCACAGTGCCAGCATGCAACTGCAGCACATGCGGCACATGCCACCAGCCCCACATGCCTCACTGTGTCCTGCAACCTTCAATAAAATCTGCAACTGACGCGTCGCAGGGCGCCGAGTGGGTGGCGTGGCAGCTCAAGGCAGCGGGCTTTGGCCGCGACAATGGCACGCAGCCGGCGCAGCTGCTGGCGAGCTTCTTCGCGCAGACCGCCCCCGTCATGGCGGCCTGGGAGGCCGGCACCCGGCGCTACAGGTACGCTGCTGTAATCTGCACTGCGGCTGCCATCAAAGCGACCAAGTTCAGTCAAATTGGAGGAAAGCTCGCCTCGGCCCATTCCCACATGCAAGCCACTGTCCGCCAGCGCAGCATGAGGTTTCATTCCGAAACTACCAACCGCATCAACACTATGATGTCCTCTTTTCCACAGGCGCCTGCGGCTGGACACCTGGGCGGGCCGCTGGGCGGACGCCGACTGGCCCAAGGCCTATGTCGCGGGCGTGGAGGACCCTTTCGATGCGACGGACAACCCGGGGCGCACCATCATGCGGGTCACCATTCCCCGTGTGGCGGCCGAGTTTGCGCGCGCCGCAGACGCGATGCACGGCATCCAGGCCGCCGGCGGTGACCATCCCCCTTCCTGGATGGCTGTTGCCTGGAACACATGCTGCGGTGCAGACCAGCGAAGCCTGCTGCATATCGACCCTTTTCAATGCCAGGACCTGGTTGCCGTATTGAGCAGCAATCCCGTGACCTGGCGGCAGACACCCTGCCCGGTGCAGACGTGGGTGTTGGCGCCGCTACTGGCTTGATCCCAGCCTCCCTTATCGAATTCCTCGTTGAAGGACACATTACTTCATTGAGAAGCAACCCCTGCTGTTCGGTGCAGACGTGGAGCGGGTGCTGGCGGCGCTGCTGACGCCGGCGGAGGATGTGCCCCCAGGCCCGCACGCGCAGCAGGACCGGGAACGCGCCGAGAAGCGCGCCGCCGCCCGCGGCAGCCCCATCCGCCCCGGCTTTGCCGCCCGCGGCACGGCAGGTAAAGTTCTGTTTGTTTGTGACAACCCCCTTCTGCCTTGTCTTGTCCACGCTGCCGCAGAAGGGTTTTTCTGGGAAGTGCCATTCCCCACCTCTGCTTGATGTGGTGACCATGTCTGGAACGTTGGGCTGCAGATAGCGTCAGACACGGCAATGGTTTAGGGCAGAGATAGGTTGGAAGCTCCGATTCGGCACAGACGATGAAGGAAACCTGAACATTGTGTGGCAGGCCGCGGTTCCGGCGATGGCTTCTGGGAGCGCGGCTCGCCGGCGGCGTACTCGCCCGCCATGTACTCGTCGGCTGCCGCGAGCGACGTCAGCGGCGGCGGCAGGACCAGTGGCAGCGCCGGCAACTGGCGCGCTGGGCCCACTGGCTCAGACGTCGCCCGCTGGACGGCGCCACCCGGGCAGCAGCCGCATTCGCTGCCGCCGCAGCGGCAGCCATCGTCGACGGCAGCAGAGGCCGAGCGGCAGGCCGCGAGCGGCGGCGGCGTGCCCCAGCTCATCGACGACCCCTGGAGCGGACAGGACATGCAGGGGCCACGGCCCGAGCGGCCGGCGGCGGCCGGCCGGCGGTCTGCGGATGCGGCCACGCCGGGGACGGCCGCGCCTCCGCCCACCGGTGGGCGGCAGGGCTCCATGGTGGCGGGGGCGGCGGGGCTGCCGCCCTTGCGAGGCGGCAGCAGAACCGATGAGTCGCCCGAGGAGCGGCTGCAGAATCCGCGAGAGCAGCACTCGGCGCCAGCGGGCGCGGCGCCGGCCCGTGTTGCGCCGCCGGGCTTTGCCGTCCGTAGCTTCAGCGGCGGCAGCGGCGGCGCCGGCGCAGGACAGCAGGTGCCGCCGCCGCCACAGCAGCAGAAGCAGCAGCCCCCGACATCGCGCATTCCAGCGCCACGGCGGCACGAGGCGGACGTCCGCCTGGCGGCGCGGCCGCCGCCGTCGCAGCCGTTGTTCGATCCGCAGCCGCCGCAGCCGCCGCAGCGGCTCCGGTCATACCAGCCGACGCTGCAGCCGGCGGGCTCTTTGCAGCAGCAGGCGCCGCTCCAGCCACCGGGTCTTCTGCAGCAGCAGTTGCCGCATCCACCAGGCTTTTTGCAGCAGCCGGCGCCACCGCACAGCCCGAGCCAGGGCTTGAGCCAGGGCTATAGCCCCTTCTCCCACTTCAGCGGCGTGCCAGGGTTCAGCGCACCGTCCGCTTTTGGCCAGTTCTCGAACGCTGCCGGCGGCCCGGCGGCGCCGCAGCATGCTGATCACAGGCATGGCCACGGCGCCGGCAGCTCGCCGGGGCACCCCTTCGCCCAGCAGCCGCCGCCCGCGCGGCCGCCGCAGTACCTGCCGCCGGCTGCTGCGATGCAGGCCTTGCAGCCGACGCCGCAGCAGCAGCCGCCTGGCGCCTTCCAGCGGCACCCTGGACCGCCGCCTCAGCAGCAGCAGCAGCAGCAGCAGCAGCAGCAGCAGCAGCGCCTGTCCATGCCTCAGGCACCTCAGCAGCCGCCTCAGCCACAGCAGCAGCGCCCACCCGCACCTCAGGCGGCTGAGCAGCCGCCTCGGGGCACGGCGCCGGTGCCTCAGCTGGGCGGGGCCGCCGCTGCCGGTTGGGCGACGGCCGGCGGCAGCCCCGGCAATGGCTTGCAAGCGGGGGCAGCGCTGCTCAGGCTGGTCCAGGGCGGCATGCCTGCCGGCGCCGGATGTGCTGCCCCTGCTCCACATGGGGCCCCTCCCGTCGGCGGCCGGGCGGCCGCGCCTGTCGGCGGCCTGACCAGCGCCTTTGCCGGAGCGGCGGCGCCGGCGACAGACGCGGCGGCCATGCCAGGCGAGCCGCTGGCTGCTCGCGGCGGCAGCACGCACATGCAGTCACGGCAGAGCTCCCTGCCACCGGCGAGTGTGGCGGCGGCGCCGGCAGCGGCGCCGCCACCGAAGCATCCATCTCCGCCTGAGCAGCGACAGACACTGCCGCCAGCAGCGCCGATGCAGCGGCAGCCGTCTGGCGGCGTGCGGCCAACAGCATTCGTCATGGTGCGGCGCAACAGCTCTGGCGCGATGGAGGTCGTGAAGACTGTGTCGCGTGCATCGCCAACCGCCACGGCAGCCGCAGCTCCGCCATCCGCCGCAAGCCCGCCGGCCGGCACGCCGCCGAATCATCCATCCAACCGGCACCGCGGCAGCGGCGGCTCTCGGCGGCCCCGTCGCGGCGGCAGCGTCGGCGGCAAGGAGCAAGGGTCCACCGCCGCCACGCCAGCGGCGCGTGTGGGTGGCGAGGTGGCGCAGCGTCGCAGCAGCGGGGGCACGGTGGCATTGGGCAAGCCAGGCCGAGTTGTCTCTGCATAGGCAGCTGCGCGGCCCGGGATAGTACACCGGGAGTGCCAAGGTTTATGCGTAAAAGCTTGTGGCAAACAGATGACTGTCGGATGACTCATGTGAAAGGTTATGTCGGAATATCACCTGAGCATCAAGGAATGTCGTTCTGTTTGATCCGGTGGCCGGCTTCAGCACTCGCCGGTCCGACTTTCCGTTTGCAAATTCTGCAGTTCGTCCGGATCGTGTCGGCGGGCACCATGTCTGGCAAGCTGCTGCCTTTGGCAGCGGGTCTGCTGATCGTGTGGATTGCAGGTGCAGCCGCGCAAAACAACTCTCAGGCGATTGGCGACCTGGTGCAAATCAGTCCATGCAGCATCGGTCCCACCTACTGGTGCCAGAGCGCCGCTAACCGCGACCGCTGTGGAGTTGAGGGGCTGACAGTGGGGTGCGTGTCGCACAGAAGCACACATGACGGCACGGGCGCTTCAGAGACCTATTGCACTGCAAGCCACACATGATGCTGAAAAGAATTCGGGACTGCTTTCAAGATGAATGTGCCGACTCGAACGCAGCGTGGCTGGCTTCTCCACTCGGGTGGCGCCGAAGCAGACGGTGCCGCAATTCTGTGCCACGAATCCGAACGCCTTCAACTACAGCGGCGGACTCATAGGCGCGTTCGATTGAATACTCTCAAGCTATCTGACCTGCCGCGAGTGATGTCAGTGTGCGATTGTCGGCCGTGGCGGATTTCGATGGAACCTCCTTGAGATTGAGGTGGTGCACATGAGTTTGCCATCGTTTCTGCAGGTGCACCCACGCGTCAGTTCCAGGTCTACGTCCTGGCTCTCTACTGGGCGCCGACAAGTTGCCCTGCCGGTATGTTGCAGGCGCTCGTCCAGCGTGCATGCAGTATTCCTATGCGGCGTCAAGTAGCGGTAGGAGCAGCCACCAAGGGTTGCCCTCGACTCGTACTGCAATGGTATATGTTACTGAATCTGCAGCGGGGCTTGGCACCGGCGGGTTTTGCAGCGCTTTCACACAGAAGGGCCAGCATGCGGCAACAAACTTGGTGCGGCTCGTCTGCATAACGATCTCGCTCAGCAGTGGCTGAACCCTGTTTGGAGAGCAAAGCAGTCGGGGCATATGTATTGAGACGGGGTTTTCCATCCCTACGCAGGTGCTGCACGGCCTGTGGCCTGATTTTGGACAGGTGACACCACATCCAACAAGCGGTCATAGCTGACTACACCTGAGCTCCCACCTCTGCTCGTCTGTCATTGCTCGCCATGTCGAGGGACCAACAGAGAGTAGCATTGTTGTCAGCACACGAATGACTGCGGTTGTCTCGCTGTCATAAGATCTACGACCTGCCAGGAGGCCCGCAGCAGCCGCAGCCGCCCTCCTTTGCGGGCGCCTACGTCGGCTTCCCTGAGTGGTGCACAGGCAAGCTCCACATCCTGCTGTCCTCTTCAACATCGCTCGATCAAGCATGCACCTGCGCTACCTCTGCTAGACTGTGGATGGCAGCTCCTTCTTGCTGCATCGAACAATCTCACCACAACCGCCGCCGATGGTGCAGGCCCGGAGGGTGACTTTTCGCAGTGCAGCATCAACGGCGGCCTGTGCCGCAACACCACGCCCGGCTTCAACAGCAGCTCGCCTACCTTCTCGCAGACGGACTACGAGCACTGCCTTCGCGCTCAGAACACGACGCAGTGCCTGGTATGCTTCTCGAATGCCACATGCTGTGGACGATGCTGTCGGTGGCGTCTTCCAGAACGCCTGCGTTGCTGCTGTGCAGTGCAACACTCGGTTGCCCTATTGAAGCCAAATGCAGGCCAAGAACCAAGGGTGTACATATGAGCTGTCGGTTCACGAGACTCCCCGTACCACACAGGTTTCTGACGCCACCATCAGCCGCTTCAACGAGGACTGGAAGACCTACGCGCCAGGCTATGTCGGCGCCAACAGCACCGGCGGCTATGGTGCGGCGACCTTCAGACCTTGTGCACTGGGGCTCTATTCTGAACCAGCTCACTCACTGCGTTTCGCCGGCATGGTCTGTGTGCGTGCAAATGGCACCCCATCGATGATGCGTTTCCCCGACAACATGCTCTAGTTTTTGTGCACTGCTAAGTTTTACTTTCTGTCTCAAAGGTTTCCTCGATCACGAATATTTCAAGGTAGGGTTTGCACGAGAAAGAACCGCTGCAAAGGCCTGATTAAGTGCTGATTAAGTGCACAATTAACACTTGTGCGCCTTCGCGGAACCGCTGAGGTCCAGTGTTGCACGTTTCCGTTTCCACCAATGGCTGACAAACACTGCCACTGCCCCTTGCAGCACGGCTCCTGCGTCGGCGGGCAGCTCTCGACTTCCACTGACAAGTACTTCGAGCAGAGCCTGGAGTTCACCAAGCGGTAGGTTTGATGCCACACGCAGCGTCATCTTCAGTGTCAAAGCGCCAAATCTGTCACATCTACAGCCCTAGGGGCTGATGTTGCCAGCATGGCAGCACTGATGACGCAATTTGGACTCTGCGCAGGTACACCGCGGAGGGCACCGCCGCGCAGACTGCAATTTCCGCCAACGCCGGCAACAACGTGACGCTGGCGTACCTCAACGACGCCTTCTCGGCGCCCCTGATCCGCCAGGTGAGGACGTTAGCAGCTCCCGAATTCCGCTTGCCTCGGATTTTACGTCTGCACCCTGTTCGGATTCAACCTTTGCTCCTCGAGGTAACGTTAACCCATAGGGTTTAGGGTTTCTTACCCCATAGGTCGCGGTCCGGCGCACCGCTCGGTGTCAAGGTATCAAATGTCCCCGTCTGCTGCTTTACAGGTGACGGTGCAGGGCGCCCGCATCGCCAAGAGCCAGAAGACGCGCCCTGCCAAGCGGCGCCCCACGCGGAGGCGTCCCGCCAAAAGGAGGCCGCGTCCCACAAAGAGGAGGCCCACTCGACGGAGGCCGACAAAGCGCCCCACAAAGAAGCCCAGCAAGAAGCCGGGCAAGAAACCTACAAGGAAGATCACAAAGAAGCCTTCGAAGGCACCGACCAAGGCACCAACCGCAGCCACCCTTGCGCCAACGGCAACACCGACTGCGACGCCGACCGCACCGCCGTCGCCTGCACCCACTGCAGCGCCTGTCGCGCGCCAGAAGTGAGGCGCAAGGCTTTGATGATCTCACAACCCGCATGGCAGTTGCCTCGCAGTGCTTGACGCGGTCCGCATCATGCGCCTGATACAGTTCGCCTCATGTAATAGCGCGCAGCCGCCGTGCGCGCGGGTGCAACCTGAAGTTTTCAATTAACCCGCTGTGTACGCTTGCAGGTATGTCGCCTTCCAGTGCACCAACGACTGCAAGCTATCCGAGGTCTGGTACTGCATCGGCCGCGACGCAGACGTGAGTGCGCTCTGCCAATCTCGCATTGGCCCTTTAAGACTCTCCGAAAACTGTTTCTTCCGAAAAGAACGAGTTTGAAACGCTCCGAAAACAATCGTCATCTACTACCCTGTGGCTCTTTATGATGCACAGCAGCATCTGCGGCAGTGATGAAGGGTCGGCTGGGCAGCCTGCTTGGCATTCCAATGCGTTCGAAGGCTGTTGAATCCTCCAGGGAGATTGCAAACGCTGTGTTGCCTTTCAATTACAGGGTCGTTCAAGAATACAAGAACTTTAGCATGAGTTTGCTGCACTGCGCCTGTACTACCTACTGCGCTGAATGTTGCTGTCATCAACATATGCAGGGCTACCCCACGGGCCTCAAGGCATGCGACGTCGGCGAGCTGGTCGGCGACACTTGCGTGTCAAAGGGCTGCACAACCGTGCAGATCCCCGCGTACGCCTGATCACATCATCGCTACCCTAAGTATGGGTTTCCATGCTGCGGCGGCGGCTGCTGATTTGAATCTCAGCTCTTGCACAAGCCCAGCCTGGTGACTTGAATGTGTTGCATTTGATGACGCCCACAATTGAGCCACGAAACCATAGCCTGCTTTCAACATCTCAATGAAACCACGCTGCAAAATCTGAGGCTGCCCCGGCTCCAGGCCCATGCCGGCAAAAGCTGCTCCACCGGCACCACGTATCCGTTTGGGTCCACACGGAACGTCTTGCCTCTGCACGCATGTGGCCAGGCATCGCAAGCTGCAGACGCCGTCAAAAGTAAGCAACTGATGCGTGAAGCTTCTCTAAGGCCAACTGGCATGTAGCGGGCTTGCCAGAGTATGAGAACCTCAGCATGCACAGCCTGGTTGCCATGCAAGACCCCTGCGCTCCGACAGTATTGCAACGAGAACATGAGCGCCCCACATGGTGCCGATGTGTGCATGTCGAGTTGATCCCGGACCAAAAGTAGGGTTGCCATGGATGCAGCTCACCTTCAACGACTTCGTTACAGTGGCGTCGCAGCCGGCTCTACCGGCACCACGTATCCGTTGGGATCCAAGCGGAACGTCTTGCCCCTGCGTGCACATGGCCAAGCAGCTAGGGTTTCCGGCGACACTGCTGCAGACTCCGCCAAACAACAGCGCCTATCAAAGAAAGACTGCGCTGACTGGCGTGTGGCAGACAGCCAAAGGTGTCGGAACTGATGCATGCACAACTAAATTCCCATGCAGGGTTTCTGCGTTCAAACAACGTTGCGATATAGACACTAGCACCCACCTGTTACCGGCCAGCGTGGAGATGGCGTTGCGCAGCAGCTTGACTCGGACAGGCGACATCTGCATGCCCAGTAATCTGCCCTCGCCCGCGCGGTAAAACACCTGCAGACACATCTTGTCTTTTGAAGTAGTCTCAGCGCCACGCTGCCCCACGCCTTGCAGCACGACTTTTCAATCCTCCTTGACTTTTCCTGCAATCTTGCAAACGCTTCCAGTTCAAAATTTCCAGTTCTGAATACAAAGCGAAGAAGCGATGTTGAGACTTGCCAAATGTATTCTCCTACTTGATCTTATTTTCAGCTCACCATGTACGGCAGCGTCTTGATGGACTCGCGCCCCGCCCAGTCCTTCATCTCGTCCGTGTCGATCTGCGCACGGAAACACGCACTGTTGGCTTCCATTGGTGCGAGTGCTTGAGAGGCCGTGTACCTGCGAACTCCGCCGCAGACTCTACCATACAGACACCCGCAAGGTGTTACTTTATACTGACGCCGGCGGCAGCAAGGCCTTGAGGAGCAGCTGCGTCAGCGATATAGAAAAATGCAGACTGCAATGCATGCAATGCAAAACCGCCGCCGCCATGACTCGCCCACAGCCAAGCATTGCATGCAGTGAATAAACCGCCTCCGCCGTGCATCGCCCAAACCACCCAGACAAAAACCCAACAAATCCGGAGGAAAAGATCGTGCATTCCTTGCCTTGACAAAGGTGCACTGCTTTTTGAGCTCGGCATCCATGGCCATGCGGCACAGCTGCGGGTCGATGAGCTTGCAGCCGCCGCACCAGGGCGTGAAGCAGTCTGCGGGCATCCAGGTGGCGACACACTGGTGAGCGCATGACACCAGATGTCCGAGGATCCGCCATCAGGCAGCCAGCAACGATAAGCAGCCAGCGGCAATGCAGAATTACGATGCATATATCTGGCACCACGGCACTGCACCTACTAGCACCACATTTGGCGCGTTGTCCACCACATCCTTGAATTCCTGCGGTCCAGGTTTCGCCGATGTGAGCAACGTTTCTGGTCTCACCATCGGTGTCACGCATCCATCCGATACGCTCAGATTCGTATGCTGCCCAATGCGGAAGGCGAGTGCAACAGCTGCTCGCCCTGAGTGCATGAGTGCAGCAGATGCGTATGCGCTTGGTGCACACGGCCTACCGCGAGCATGGGTGACGCCACGCCGCGCAAAACTCACCTTGTCGCTGTGCACGTGTACCCAGTGCTTTGACTCCGCTGTCCACCAGCCGTCCTCCGCCGCCTTCGCGGACGGCATGATCCGTGCGCCGCGGGCGGCGCCGCTCCTCCGCCGCCGGGCCGCTGCTGACGCAGCCAAGGGCAGCGCAAAAGCGCGCTGGCCGCCCCTCAACGTGGCCGCAGCTGGCACGCTAGCCGCTGCGGCGCACATGTGCGCATGTGCCGTCTGCAGATGCGCCGGACTGGGCCGGCCGTTGCTGCTTGCCCTCATGTGAGCATGCCGCCGGAATGCTGCTGTTGGTCCGCTGCCGCCGGCACACATGTGCATGAATCCCACGATCGCCCCCGTCAGCTGGAGCAGCGGTGCGACGAACGACCAGCGTTTCTTGATGAATTTCCAGCACAGCAGCCTGGTCAGGTGGGGGCAATGGATCTCCGAAAGCTAGATCGAGGTGGAGGGCCTTGGATTGGGCGCAGCTGGCGTGATTGACAACACTGAAACACAGGTTTGCAGAAATTTGCAGATCGAACAGTGCAGATTCTGTTCGATTGCTTTGCAAGGAGATCCTGTTGCAGGTGTCAGGAAGTAGGGGTCTGTAATGTGTATTAGGTACCCTAGGCGAGGTGCCTACAGGAAGTTCACTATAAACCCTGCGAAATCCACTTCATGAAGACAGTCATAGACGATTGTGAGGAGGCTTCGCCGCAGCTAGATAGGTATCTAAGATGTGGGGAGACCAGCTCACCAAAAGGGGTGCGTCGCACTTGACGCTGGATGTCAATTGTCGTCTGCCCCGCTCAAGGCAGCTCCGGATATCGGCCATCGTCAAATGCCGCCGGTGGTGGCGGCGGATGCTGCGTTACATGGGAAGGCTGGTCGCATCAAGTGGGTAGAATTCTGAATGAACCTAAATCTTACAATGATTTCCAGAGTGTAAGAACGCTCCCATTTGTCAGTATTCCAACACACACTCTGATGGCTGTGGTACAGGGGCCACACAACAAAAAGCTGCGCAAAACGGACGAATGCTGAAACCACTGGCTGAAATGACGTCCAGCCCCATCGTAGCCCACGCCCGGTCTCGATATGTACCTATGCAACAAAAAATGCCGTGTCCAGATATATCTTCTACCTATGGGCCAGCTTCAAAAGGCGCAGGCCGGTTGCTCAGCAGGAGGCCCGGCTGGTCAGGAGAGAGCGCCGGGCCCGCTCGCTGAACAACAAAACCAGGCGCGCTATTGAGCCGGCAGCTGAACTGACACAACATCAAACCACCTTTCCTCAGCCGGCACACAATTTGCCAGAATCGGAAGCCCGGCGCGCCCGCCACAAATCCAGCTACAATGTGCCACACAAAGCGCCACCACAGCCATGGCTTGGTGTTTGCATGCGTCTCAGTCATGTTGCGAAACCACATTCCGCCCTTCTGGCCCCCCTGCGGCGGGCCCCCGCCGCAGCTGACGACGCAAGGCCACGGCGGCGGCCGTCCGCAGGGAAGCCCTGCCTCGCCCGCCGGCGCCGCCCCGCCGCTTCCTGTTATTGTCTCCGCCGATGACACAGCGCCTGGCGGCGGCCGCGGCAGCCGCTGCCGCGTGCTTGTTTCGTTTCTGATGATCCGCTGCTGCCGGCTGCGCTGCACCAAAGGCGCCTGGCCCTTTGCCGTGGCAGAGCGGGCGGCGGCAGCGCTTGCGCCAGACAACGCCGGACCTCCTCTCAATAGGAGGAGTTGCGCAGCTGAGTGTCGTCTTTCAGGGGGCTGCCGTTGAGGGCGCGCAGCGCGACGGCGGCGCCGCGCGCCATGCCCGAGGCGGGGAGGCTGGGGCGGCGCGCGCTGCCGGTGCTGCGGGCCTCCGCCACGATCTCGCGCAGCTCGCGCGCCGACTGCAGCGCCGGCTCGCTGCTGGACTTGCACGTCCGCTCGCGCTCCTGCAGAGGCGCAACAAAGGGAAGTCAGCATGTGAAGAGGTTGGGGTGCGATGGCAAGCTTGGAGTGCTTCGTAACGTGCTTCACGCTGCGGGCAGGCGGGCCGCGGCTGGCAGGCAAGACAGCTGGAGCGCCCAAGGCAGTCGTCCCTACACCAGGTCGAGGTGTCATATCCTTCGTACAGCTGCTGCTGTCTGTCTCGTACACTGCTGGCTGGATGGGCTGAAGATCGCTTGAGAGATGCTGGCTGACACAATGTACCGCCGCCCTGCTGTACTACATCTGGTCAATTCAATCGGCGATACCTGCCGTACTGTATTCCCCAGATAGGGAAGCCACCGAAGCTGCTCTATGTGCAGTCTGACAGCCGCAATTGCACGAAATGTGTCTGAAGGCTGGCGGTCCTCAGATGGGCGTTATATCGTATCAGAGTTGGGAACACTCGCTGGATACCCCACTCTCGCAATCCGCTCATGACACTGCATGGTCCAATGACCCGGCGACTTTCAATGAATCTGCTGGTGGCTGCGGCTGAGCGCCCTGCAGTAGCAGCTGTCACGTGCAAGGGGCGAGCGCCACAGGCGGAACCGCTCCCGGCTGTGCCCCCGGCATACAGAGTGCGCCCCCAAAGTGAAATGCTGTTCGTGTCCCCAAACCAAGAGATGCCCTAGTTTGGATCCGACAATGGAACGAGGAATTGAGAGGCTTTCAAGCTCGCAACGCACCAGAATGCGCGTGTTGAGCGCCGCAAGCGGCGCCGGCATGCAGGGGCGCGTCCAGGGGTGGTCCATCGCCTCCTGTAGGCTGAGCCGCCGGTGCGGGTCCGGCATCAGCAGCCGCTGCAGCAGGTCCTCGCACATTGGCGACACCTGCGCGCTAGTGTGCCGCTTCTCAGCATCGAGAGCCTAGTGTCAGCAAGGCACATGTGCGCCTGTGTGTGGGCAGGGGCGGCAGACGAATGCATCGGCAGTGAACGGCTGCAAGCGCGCTCTTCAAACCCACGCATTTATTTCAAGCGTGCAAGACCACACAGGGCACGCACCGGGTTGGGAAGGGGCAGGTAGTCGCCCGCGAGGATGCGCGGCAGCATGTAGCGCATCTTCCGCAGCGGGTCCGCCGCCTCCTCGCCCGCCGTCAGGAAGGGGAATCCGCCTGAGAAAGCGCATGGCAGATGTCAACCCTAGCTCCCAGAAGAGACTCAATGACGAAATTACAAATGTCAATGCGAGTGCTGGCGTCTCCAGTGTGCATCAGAAGTGCTCGTTGGAGATGCACCGCAGGCGCAGCTACCACACACAGTCAAATGAGAAATTGCATGCAGAAGCAAAGCCATTTGAATTGGTGGGCAGACGCACCGGCGAGAAGGACGTACAGGACCACACCGGCGCCCCACACGTCCGTCTTCTTGCCGTCATACACCAGGCAGGACAGCACCTGCGGGCACGGCCGGGCACCATTCTGTTTCATCGTTTGACAAGCTGCCTCACTGCAGACTTTCGAAGGAAGATTAGATCCCAATCCGCAGCCAGGACCTCTGCATACGCTGATGCAACGCAGATGAGCCAGCGTCAGGGGACTAGCCAATGATCATGCCGCACCTCTGGCGCCACATACTCTGGCGTGCCGCACCCGCTCTTTGACATGCTGAGCTGGTCCTCGTTCTTAGAGTACCCGCTGGAGGTGCACACAAGCCACACGTTCATGGATCGGACGACTCACACACTCTATAGCATTGCACAGGTGGCTCAAACCGGCATGAAAAACAGTGCGAGAAGGAGCTCCTTGGACAGCGAAATTTCTGTAGCGGAGGCCGGAGGACTTACAAGTCGCACAGCCGCAGGGACGGCCGGGCGCCCTGCTGCCCGCTCATCGGGTCCACGTGCAGCAGGATGTTGTCCAGCTGTGCACACGAAGCAGACGAGTGTCACGTTCGGGGGGTTATTGTGACTTCATCTGGTAAGCGTAGAGCAGTGAACAGCCTGCACCACACCGCTGCACGCGCATGAGCTCAGGTCTCGCGCAGATACAAAAACGGCTTAGATCAGCTATACGGGTAGTACACTTGCAAGCACACAGGCAAGCACCTTGACGTCGCGGTTTGCGACACCACGAGCATGGCTGTACTGCAGCGCCACCAGCAGCTGCTGCAGCAGGCGGCGGGCCTCCACCTCCGGCAGTCCACGACCCTGCGTTTCGGCAGAGGCACCGTCATAAAGCTGAACTTGCATCTGCACGCCATGCACGTCAGGGTAGCAATGTAACCAGGTGTGTGCTCCCTACTTCATCGCACCCGCTCTGCTATGTAGCCTGCCATGAACTCGGCGAGGTCACCACGGTTGCAGTAGTCCATCACGATGGCCAGGTAGTCCGGCAGCAGGAACACGTCCTGCGTGGGGCACACAGGGTCAAGCTTCGCGACATGGGCGAGCAGGATGTGCGGCCGCAGCGCGAATACATTTCGCGTGCAGGCGATTCGCGTGTTGGGAGCAGCCAACACGAGGCATCGTGCAGCGGCAGAGGCAGGGGCAAACCCGAATCTGCACGATGTGCGGGTGGCCGGCGCACAGCCGCTGGTTGAACAGCTCCTGCAAGCAAGTGGAAGGTGTGCTTTACTAAGTTTTGCTGTCTCGCACATGCCGATCAGGCTGGGCGCCGGCTTGCGGCTAGAATGTCCGTGGGCAGGTTAACCCCATACGGCATCGGGCACTCATGGTCAAGTGCATCAGGTACAAAGGAACCTCAGCCTGCAAGGGGCAGTGCTCACCCGGGTGATGGCCTGGCTAGAAAAGCCGTCGCCACGACCGATAAACTTGATGGCCACATGCTCCCCGGAGCGTGTGTCGATGGCGAGCTGCACAAAGCCGGAGGAGCCCCTGCGGTGGAAAGAATGACTGATCGAACACCTAGCAGCTGGCATCAGCGATGGGAGCGGTACTTTGCTGAGCGTCAGCAGGCTGACGTTGGTGACTGCGGTGCAGTGCAATTTTGTGAGCACGCACCTAGCAGCATCGCTGTATGCAGATCGCTAGGAAAGCTCCTGGGAACAGGATCGGTCGAGACCCGGAGGCAGACCGCCATATCAGCTTCACACTGACGCTGCTGACCGGTGTTCATGACAACGGCGGACCGCGAGCTGTACGTCCACACCACAAACACGCACCGATGGGCCATCACAACCAGCTCAGACACACCTGTTTATGTCCCGCAACCTGTGGTAGACGGGGTGGCCTGCCAGGGGGTTGCTGGGCGACGAACTGATCGCAAAGGGCGACATCACCGGCACCGTCTGACGGCCGCTGTCCGGCGCCAGCGGCTGCTGCTGCTGCTGCGATGCTGACGTGTGCCGATGCCCGCAATGGCTGCTGCACGCCGTGCTGCTGCTGTTGAAGCTGTCATCTGAGGATGCTGATGGCGCCGGCTGGGCAATGCCGCTGCCGTCGCGGGCGAGGCGAGACGCCTCGAAGGCGTTCGGCTCTGCGGCTGTCTGCCTCCTGCTATTGCTGAGGCTGCTGCCGCAAGCGGTGCGGTCCATGCGGTCGCTGCTGCGGGCGCTCAGGAACAATGCCGCCTCGTTCAGCTTTTCCGACAGCTTTGCGGTCAGCGATTTGCGTCGCGTGGTTGCGCTCGCGCTGTCTCTGCGCGCTGAGCTCCTGCGGCTGTCACGCCTCGAGGGGCTGCTGTTCATGCTGTCCGGTCGCGTCGGCCGCCTGCGGTAACGGAAATACGGGAACTAGGCTGCGGTAAGCTACCTGGAACTGGACAAGCAAGACGCCAGCCCAAACCCATTGCAGCAGCGTACGAAAGTATGTTGTCGTCTTCGTGCAGTGCTTGAGCAGCTGGTGATGCTGTAGATGCATGCAAGAGCTGGCTGGCCCCGCAGCTACCAGTGAAGCCAGCAGGCAAGTAAACGAGGTGAGGACGACAGCACTCATGCTGCCTGAACATGCGTAGACGCGCGCGCAGATAGTCAGTGAGAGGCAGAAATCTCAGTGGAGAGGCCGCTTGCACGGCGCGATCGGCGCCAGGCATGCGATGCTCCAAGAGCTGCGTTCGTAGCTTGGAGCCTGGGGTTTTGGCCCTGCCAAAGTCGTACGGTGTTGACCGCCAGGGCAACGGAAAAGGGCGCACCTGCTGATGTGGTCCTCCGTCACGGCGTCCTCATGCGCGCTGTCGCCCTGGACCAAGATGCCGGGGGTGGGTGGATTGGCCCACGAGTCCGTGGGAGACCCCTGCTGGTCGCCGAACAGTTCAAAGGGGCTCGTCTGGGGCTTCGGCCTGCCGAATCGCTGCATGATCGAGATTGCCATGTCCCTCTTAGCGCTGTATGTAGGCGTATGCTTGTCGAAGGACATCTGGTCATGACAAGAACTGTCGCGGAAGCGAGACATCAACGGGGGATTACCATCGGGTAGTGGGAATATCATGGCGGGAATCCGGTACTTCCCGTTGAAAAGTAATCTTATAGCAAACCTATTTGTTCAAGAAATTAAACTGACGTTTGCGAGCAAACGTGGGCATGCCTGTTGGATAGCAAAGGCTAAGGACTATCTCCCAGCAGATGATTGGGACCAGTGCACAGGCAACACGGGGGCAGGGGAACGAGTCAAATGGGAACAGCCGCAGGGCAAGGTGTTCCTCTGAAGCCTTTTGCCTTGTACTGAACGTGTGGGTCCACACAGCTTTGAATATGCAAGGCTGCAGCTGCCTGTGGCGAGCCATGGCAATTTTTCCTGCAGGGTGGGTGGCTTTCAGCCTAGAATATACGGGAAGTTGCGCTTAGATTTCCTGGTTGCAGGAAGAAGCTGAAAAGTAGCGCCCGTCTGTACTTTGGGCGTCAAGGTTTCAGCCTAAAATATAAACGGGAAGTTGCACTTATATTTCTTGGTTGCAGGAAGAAGCTGAAAAGTAGCGCCCGTTTGTACACTAGGCATGCCAATAAGTAACTTCTATGAATTCCCGGTAATTCATAGCAACCATTCATAGCAACCATTGGTCGCTGCCACTCCCAGTCTCGCATCCTCCTGCCCAACGGCGTCAGACTAGCAGCAAGGCAGGCACGGCAGGCAGGGCAGCTATCGGTCTCGGCGGAGGCAACTGTGCGGTATAGTGGTAAATGCTCTGGGCCCGCCGTTGCCACGTCATTTCCGCTGCGCAACAGTTGCAGCTAGCACAGCTGACAACAGTCAAGGGCCTCTGCAGCACCGGCAGGATTGGTGGAAACAACGATTTGGCAATCACAGCAGCACCGGCAGCAGGGACGTTCCACTCTTGCGGGTCGTTGAGAGCAGCTTTGCTCTCGCGCGCTTCAGCTGCCGGTCGCCACATGCGCCGCGGGCAACGCAGGTATGCGGCAGTCTGCACTTACCAGGCATTCATTGCTGTCTCTGATTGGCATTGACTTCTGCACGGCATTCATCCTCGTGCACAGGTGGTGCATGGCAGCTTGTTGCAAGTCGCCCTTGCTCATTCAGACTGCCAGTCAGATCGATAGGGCTTTTATATATATGTCTGCAGCGGCATGGGCGGTTGCCGCCGCCACTTCGCTTGCCGAGATGCATTGCTCTCTGCTGCAGCCGTTTTAATCACCGTTGGCATAGTATCCTAGCTGCTGGTAGTCAACCCTGAACTGGCAGTGCCAACACCAAAGAAGGAATGTGCGTCCTTCCAATCAATCGCAACCACAGCAGCACTATCGCCGGCAATGCTGAGTGGAGGGAAAGACATGTATATCAGTTCCCTATACAAAGCAAGTTCAACTGAACGACCACTAACGAGGACGCAAAGCACTGCGAATCTTTTGCGAAACCAGGCAACAGCGCAAAGCCGACACGGCAACATGAATTCAAAAGTGCACCGCATGGTGCACCACCCCTTATAAAGACTCCAAGCCGAACTTCGTGAATCGAGCAGACAAGGTTGTCTCAATTTCGCCCTGTCGTTTCCAGCGCCAATCGCGCTGTCCACTGGCGGTTCTCTCGATTGTCGTACAACATGACGCGCGCATATGGCCTGCTGCACTTGGCGCCATGCGGCATCGCCCCTCCTGCTCATACAGCCCTGCAGCGCAGATGGCATTGTCAAGTCAGCATTAAGTGGTATGGTGTTTCCTTTTCAAAGAGGCCTGGTGTGGCACATACTGTGCGGAACCTCCACAGACTGCAGCAGGCATGTGGCATCGGGCGCGCCGCACCGTCATGGCAGCGACAACCACCGATTTCCAGCAGCAGCTGACGAAACCGGCCACTGGCGGAACACAGTGGCTTAAACAGTGCATGATGCACCGAAACGCTTTCAGGCATGTCACGAGGACAGTCACGGAGCAGATCATGGGGTGTACCGGATGATCTGCTGGCATCTGGCATTGTAGCACCCACCTGACGGCCGTCCTGCTGCCGGCCATCTCCATGCATGCTGTGTGCAGCCGGCGCGAGTGCTCCCGCGCTCGCGCCTGCCGCTGCGGTGATGAGCAGCAGGCCATGTCCTGGCGGTCTGCGGCGGGTTGGTGCAGCCGCGCCGCCGCCGCGCGCACTCCGCCACCAGCCGCACGAGTTTGGCCATAGTCAAGGAGTCGCATGGCGTTAGCGGCCTGGCAGGTGCGGCGACAATGGTCGCCGGAGTGGGCTCTGCCGGTGTGGAAATCGCTGCCGCCAAAGGCGGCTGCAATGGCTGCGCTTTCTGCGCCGCCTGCTGCGGCCGCGGCTGCGCGCCTGCGTTCCGGGCGGCGCCCTGCGGCTGGTGGGGCTTTGTCTGCGGCGGGGTCGCTGGAGACGGCGGGGTCGCTGGAGACGGCGGCTCGCGGGACGGCGGCTGCTGCCCCTCTGGCACCGCAGCAGCTTGCGCATTAGCTGGCAGTGCCACCGTGAAAGGTTCGCGCTGCGGCGAGGCTGCAGCGTTGGCCGTCTTGCCGCTTGGCGAGTGCCGCAGCAGGTGCAGGTGCAGCGGCGGCACGCCGCAGCGCGGCGCCGAGGCCGCCGAGGCGGGCGCCGCCACAGGGGCTGCCGCCTTGCACGCGCCGCCGGCCCCGTCCACGACGAGCCTCAGGCCGCGGGCGTACGCCGAGTCGTTGCTACAGCGCGCAAAGCTCTCGTTGACAGGTAGCTCGGACGATGCCGCGGAGGAGGCGGAGGCGGTGCGGCTGACGAGCGAGTATGTCGGGCTGCCCAGCAGCGGCACCTTTGCCAGCGCCGGATCCTCCCGCCTCTGCGCCTGGATGAGCAGCTGCGCCTGCATAAACAGCTGCTGCGGGCCGTTGCCGGCATTGCCGCCGCCGCCGCCGGCAGCAGCGACAGCAACGGATTTATCGGTGGCCCTCTCGCTGAGCGCCGCCACGAGCGGCGACTCCGGCCAGCCGACCTGCGCCGGCTGCAGCTGCGGCTGCAGCTGCGGCGCAGGCGTGCCAAAGCGCTGCCGCAGCGAGTCTAGGCTGATCAAACATGCCGAGGCTGACCGAACATGCCGTCTCACAGATGCTCTGACCATGTTGTCCCCATGCTGGCAGGTTTCGGCCGGCTGCCTTGAGCTGCTGTGGCGGGCGCTGGAGGCGAACCCCAACCGGCGCATCAGCCTGGTGGGCCTGCTGGCCCACCCCTGGGTGCAATTCGACCTGCCGCCGTCAACAGCCGCCTGCTGGCCGACGCCGCGCCGACGCTGGCTCCGAAGCAGCAGCGCGGGCCCGCACCGCCGTCGCTGGCGCTTCAGGCACCGCCCCTGTCGCTGCAGGCGCTGCTCGCCGTGCCAGTTGCGGGCGCGCTGCGACAGCAGTTTGGCGTGCCGCTGCCGGCGGCCAGAGTCGCGAAGTCTGAGCACCAGCCGGCACCTGCCGCCGTCGGCACTGAGCCAGCAGAGGCGGTGCAGCTGCCAGAACCTGCAGATGCTGCGCAGCTGGACCCTGCAGCGCCGCCGGCAGACGAGCCGCACACACCCAGAGTGGCAGAACTGGCGGCGGGACCGAAGCTGGTGGAGCCGACGCCGATGTCGCCAGGCCTGCAGCTGCTGCTGGCGACGCCGAGGGTTGGCGCCCTGCGGCAGCGTTTCGGGGTGGCGACGTCGCCTCGAGACCCCTTGCTGCGCCCCGTTGTGGAGGCGTCACCTCCCGGGTCGCCCGCCGCGCCGCCCGGCTGCCAGCAGCAGGAGATACACTACAGGCTTGGTCCCTATGACACATCGCCACAATGCAGTGTCTTCAACGTGATGTGCATCACTGCAGTCGCAAGCGTAAATTTCCACTGAGCGCCAGGGCACAGCAGCAGCTGCGTATGCCAGAGAGCTCAGCAAACACGACGTTCTCCATTTGTCTGACATGGATCAGCAGCACGTTTTATGGCCCCGGCAATGAACGCCCCGGCAGAGCATACAAGACAGGAGGTATGGCATACATTTAGGGCAGCCTCACATGTGTGTGGGCTCGGACACACCTGCTGCCTGATGGCGTTCCGGTCGCCGGTGCGGATGCGCAGCAGCGTGGCCCGCGCCTTCTGCTGCGGCGGCAGGGCAGCGTCGCCCGGCCGCGAAAAAGGCGGCCCGCCGGTCAGGAGCGTGAACAGCACCGCGCCCGCCGACCATACGTCCGCCGCTGTCTGGCTGAATTCCGCTGTCTGGCCTTCGTTGAGCCGCGCATTAATGACCTGTGCCGAGAATACACGCAAAAGAGTTGCAGTTTGTCCAGGGCATCTGTGCATGTGCGCACATGCGATACAAGGCTCTGATCCAGGACGGCAGCAGTAGAGTAGCAGCCTGGACATGGCAGCGGCGGCAGAATGCTCTGGCACAAGCGTCTGTTGCATGTGTTGCTGGCGCATCACGGCGTCACCACCCATCAAATTTAAACAGGGTTTATCTGGGCATCATGCCGGCAACTTGCTTGATGCTCACCTCTGGCGCAGAGAAGGAGGGATCCTGCTCCGTGCACAGCCAGGCCGCCTCAACGCCGCCGTCCGCGCCCTGGCAGGCGCCGCCGGTGGCCGCGCTGAGCGCCGCGCTGAAGCTGTGCAGCTTGAGCGCAAGGCCCGAGGCGTCGCCCGCTGACAGACGCGCGGCGCCGTCGGCCGCCGCGCCGTGCATCAGCAGGTCCCGCGGGTGCAGGCTGCAGTGCGCCAGCCCCTGGGTGCGGCAGTAGGCCAGGCCGGTCGCCAGCTGCTGAAACAGCCGCCGCGCGGCCGCCTCCAGCGGCGGTGTGCCCTGGATCAGATAGAGGCTGTGAATTGATGACCTGTTGATCGAAAGTTTCATACAGGCCATAACCTGAAGCCTTTGCTGAAGCAGCACAGCGCCTTTGATAATGCAGGCAGGAGCATGCATTGGCCTTGGCTGTCAGCGATGGTTGAAGCACACGCAAACAATGGCACGTACATGGCCGTCTGCAGCCCTGAAGTGGAAAATAAACCCCCGCACCTGCGCCGCGGCGCCGTCAATCAGGTCCTGGAGGCTGCCGACGCCGCGGTCCATGGTGACTGCCAGCTGCTGATCCGGCCGCCATGCGACCTCCTGTACGGTGAATTGTGAACGCGAATTGCGATCGCGGGAATACATCGCGTCCACCAAAGCTCGTCAGTATGTCGGACGTGCATGACATGAATTCCGGGCTAGTACCAGCAGCTGCTGGAGATGGGGGTGCCCGCCGCACTGCTGCTGGCTGCGCAGCGCCCACAGGACCTCGTCAGCGGGAAAGCCGCCCGAGGCGCCGAGTAGTATGACGTCCGGCGGTGTGGTAGTAGCGTTGATGCTGACCCTGCGTCGTGCAGGCAGAGACGCAGCTGGAGACGGGTGGATATTGTGTAAGGGCCCCGCTGGGAGCGCCTGGTGCCGGTGCAGGTGGTATAGCAGGTACTATATGCATGGTATGAGTCAATTGAGGCGTCAATAAGCTTGCAGAAGCGACGCACGGGAAACTGCACCTCGAGTCGGAGGCTTCCTGGAGTTGCACAGCTGGCGCATCATCGGCCGTTGCACCCTCCAGCGGCTCGCTGGCTGGCAGCGGTCCGAACGTCCGTTCCGGCGGTAAGATTGGCCGCTGCTGTCGGACGACTGTCGGCTGCGGCTTAATTGTTGCAAGAGCGGCAGTACGGCTGCTGCTGCTGCTGCTGCGAACCGGCTTGCGTGCCACGACCGGCGTCAGGACTACCGCCCGTTTGACCGCGGGCGGCTTAGCGGCTTGACGAAGCTGCGGCGCCTGCGCCGCCGCTGTCAGGTGCAGCTTGGCCGCGGACCGACCGGTTTTCGCCTTGACTGCTGCGGGCCTGCGGGCCAAAATAGTAGAGGCTTAAAGCGCTTGACGTCGAGCCTGGCAATACATCCCCGTGTGCACGTATGTGAAGCTCACGTCGATCGGGTTATCCGACTCTGAGGATAGCTCCCAGAGCATGAATTGATCCATGCACGCATGTGGGCACGGATGGACGCACGTCTTTCTGGTGCTGTGCTTGAAAAGGGGCCGAGACGCGCGGCGTCGGATCGAAGTCGGTAACCCCTCAAAGAACCTGATGAGCGTGGCGACCCTTCGCGCCCTCATCACGAAGGGCGCAGTAGGTGGGTGTCCTCCCTACTGCATTGTGGTCCGAGAGATACGCCAGGGTGCAATGCTACGTCCTTCGCGGCTTGTGCTGACCGTGCTGACCGTCGATTTCACATTTGTGCCCGACGCGCTCCTGAAGTTGACAGCAACTCCATCGACTCGGGGAGACTCAAAGTCGTACTTTTCGTACTGAAACAAGGGTAATAAACAGTCGTGTCATCGTGTAGGGTTTCCGCGTCATGCTGTCGTCATGAATAGTCTTCAGCCGGCGCCAAGGCGAAGTTTTAGAGCTCGCTCCTGGGCTCGAGTTACGTTTTAACATGAGCCAGATCCATACGTGTAGCTTCCGGCCTTGCTGGGCACATTCGCTTGTCCTGTTCGCGTCTCGAAACCGTCGGATCACTTCACTGGCAGTCAGAACTGCAGTGAATGGGTGCACGTTGACCAACAGCACTGCAAGCAAACATCTAGTAGATTATATAGTACCCATCGTCTTTCAGATGGCAATCGGGTGACTTGCAACCAACATGTGCATGCGCCAGGAGCGCAGAAGGAGCAGCGTCAGGCCTTGCATCATGCACAACATAGCTTTCGGCCGTGGCGTCAGCACAGCAGCTGAAGGCTGAAGGTCTGCAAGGGGGCATCTGGCCTCATGCCGTCGACACGGTGCCGACAGCGAAGCTGTCATGCGGTGGTGAGAGCGATTTGTGCCTCGATGCTGGCGGCAGCGACAGTCTGTGCCCTTATGTTGGCACGTCTATTATGTGAGACCCATAGAATCCTCAAACATCAATCTTGACACGACACCATGCAGGCGGCGCTGGCGACAACATGCCTGCTATGCCTCATGCGTTGCGTCCCAGCAATGGCGGCACCGCCGCGGCCTGTAAATCAGACGGCCATGAGGTGAGGCGCTGTTCAAATAGCAGATCTCGAACATCACCGTCTGTGGCTGCCGTTGCCGCTGCTGCCGCTGTCGTTGCTGCTGCCGCCAGCGCAGGATCCAGCTCACCACATATGCGTCCTTGCTGACGATACAGTCACACGCGCACAATGGGTTGGCCCTGATTCGCAGGGAGGAGGCGAGAGAGATGTTCTTGTTTGGCTACCGGGGTTACATGCAACACGCCTTCCCACGGGACGACCTGCGGCCGCTGAGCTGCCGGGGGCACGACACGCAGGGCGGCTTTGGCAACACCCTCGTGGACGTCATGGACACGCTCGTGGTGAGCTTGCTGTAGCACATCACATCTGCAGTCTTCCGGGGAGGGACACGCAACTAGACAGTGAAGGAGCAGACAGCACAGGACTGGCGATGTCCTGCATGTGGCCAGATGTGCACAGCAGTATCCTGCCGCATGTGGCTTTGAGGGTTTTGCCGGGTAGCTCATTTTGACCTGGTGCGGTCACCTGCGCGACCTAGAGCAGTGTGCATCAGCGCGAAGCCACCGATGCATTCCGCGGCATGGCAGGTCATGGGCGCGAAGGAGGAACTGCGGACGGCGGTCGCGTGGGCGGCGCACAGCCTGCACTTCGACATCGACCGCCGCGTGCACGTGTTCGAGCTCACCATCCGGGCGCTGGGCGGCCTGCTGTCGGCGCATGCGCTCATCGACGCTGATCCCTCGCTGGTTCCAGGTGGGCAAGCAGTCTCGACATCTCAGTTGGTGCCATGCAAGGGAGCAAGGGTGTGGCCTGTGACAAAGGCAAGGGGCTTGCAGGATCGCCCAGCCCACAATGCAGGTGTGTCCTGTCCTTGACAGCCATGGCAAAGAGGCGAAGCACGAGGCAGGACATCTGGGGCACGACTACATCCAGCTTTTGATTCCCTGGTCATTTGGTGAGTGGCAGGCTATGACGGGGCGCTGCTGCGGGCGGCGGTGGACCTGGGCGACCGTCTGATGCCGGCTTTCGACACGCCAACGCGCATCCCACTGTCCTGGGTGAATTTGCGGCGGGTGTGTTCTGCCTGCATCTCGCACACCCCCACTCTGAGACTGAAATGTGGCACTGCACCGCTGCCACCTTACCAGGTTCACGCCAGGTACTCGGCTCTTGCGGCGCTTCTCAGTCTGCAGCGGCACGACAGCCATTTGCACTTCTTCGGCACTTCGGTCAGTGGTACACAAAATTCTCATCTGTGCCACAGGGCATGCTGGATCGGGAGTTCTAGCAGATGTGCACCGCCTGCGCCACACTGCACTAGAGTGCAAGAGCTTCTGAGACGGCTTTGTATGACACACTTGAAGCGGCTTTTTATGACACACCTGATGTGCTTCAATCACCAGGGCGTGCTGGACGGCGAGCTTCGCCAGACGTGCACCGCCTGCGCGACGACGCTGCTGCTGGAGTTCGGCCTCCTCAGCCACCAGAGCGGCAACGCGTCCTACGGCCGCGCGGCGGCGGGCGCCGCCAAAGCGGTTTTCGCCATGCGCTCCCGGCCGCTGGGGCTGCCGGGCAACACGCTGGACTGCGACCAAAGGGCGTGGGTGCGATCGGATTCCGGCGTTGGCGCCGGCGCCGACAGCTACTACGAGTACCTGCTCAAGGTGATGTTTCAAAGAAGCAAATATTGAGGTGTAGGGTTTTAGAATGCGGTTACACTTGGGCATCGGCGCCGGCGCCGACAGCTACTACGAGTGCCTGCTCAAAGTGAGCCCTCAGCTGCTCAAGAGGGCTAGTCAGGGCCGGGTCATGGGGCCAGAGGGTTAAGAAGGTTTGGGTTCACAATGCGGGCGGCTCTCGTCCGAGCTCCTTGCAGTGGTCCAGTACACAAATGCTGAAAGCCAGCCTCTTGTCTGGCTTTCAGCCAGATCACCTAGACACACACACACATGATTCGCCTGTTCACCGTGATGCCGCACGCTACGTCATGAGTAAGCGGTGGAAATATGTCAGTCTTCTGTCGTGATGTTGATACTCTTCATACGCAGGCGTACCTGCTGTTTGGCGACGAGGACTTCCTGCGCATGTTTGCGGAGTCCTACGCGTCGGCGATGTCGGCGATGCGGCTGGTAGGCGAGGCGTCCAAGCATGGCTGGCTGGTGGACGTGCACATGGGCAGCGGCCGGCTGAGCCGCGTGTGGATCTCCTCGCTGGCCGCCTTCTGGCCCGGCATGCAGGCGCTGATTGGTGAGGAAGGAGCATCAAGACACAACTGTCAGCGTAGCTAATGGGGCGTTGATCAGAACTTGGCCGTGCAGGAAAAGGCGCAGCAGGTTGCATGTTCTCTAGCATTCACTCGTATCCGATGCACATGGTGGCATGCTGCCCGCACATCATGTTTGTGTGCCTATGCGCCAGCTTCTAGTGCCCTCCATGCTTTGCCTCATCGCAGGCCAGACGGAGCCGGCAGCAGTGCAGCACGGCAGCTGGATGGCAGCGTGGCGTCGCTTTGGCTGGCTGCCGGAGCTCTTCGACATCTCCATCGCCACACGGCACCCCATGGAAAAGGTAGGCCAAATTCGCGCAGCAGCTGGCTGTGGTATGGACTCGGTGATCCGCAGAGCACCGCTTGCTCTTGCCGCCGGGGCTGCATCATGCACTGCCACAGTGCCTCGGCTGTCTTCTTGACATGACAAACTGGCGTGCATCTTGCCGCCGCGCCCAAGACCGGACATGCTCTGAAACCATCAAAAGCTGACAACCTGCGTCGCAACAGGGCTACCCGCTGCGGCCGGAGCTCGCAGAGAGCACCTTCCTGCTGCACGCCGCCACGGGGGACCCCGCCTTCCTGGCCGCCGGCCGCGAGCTGCAGGTGCGTCGCCAGACGCGCTTACTGACCTCTGGCTTGAGGCGCTGCACCGATCAACAGGATGCAGCTTTTATCCAGCATATGCACTGTGATGCATGCGAATGGCTCCGAAGTCGGCACGGTTATTGCTGACCAGCGATGTGGTTGTCGCTTTCGACAGGACACGCTGGCCAAGAAGAACAAGGGCAAGTGCGGCTACGCCAGCGTCAGCGATGTTGCTTCCGGTGCGCCAATTTTTCCGATGCGCCGTGCCGCTTCCGCTTGATTGTTCCTTTGGCCTTCAGCTGTACCTTGTGCCGCGCATCAGGTTGCAGGGAACGTTGCATTGCATGCCATGAAGCGACATCACAGGTGCAGCCACCCACAAGCAGTGCACGTCGACTAATACTGAGGACAAGGCATGCTGCCTGCCGTCGATGCGTCGAGTGAAACTATATCGTCCCGCCAGTGCGATGGCGTTCCGATTCGCTGAGCAGGCATGCTGTAGGATGTTATGGAGATCCTCTTCCTCAGCGAATTGTCACAGCAGATGTACCTGCTGGGCGCCAACGTCTCTCAAGCCCTGCATTGCACAGGGGTGCTGGAGGACACAATGGAGAGCTTCTTCCTAAGCGAGACGTCAAAGTACCTGTTCCTGCTGGGTGCCAACGCCACGCAGCTGCCCGACTTTTACGTGCTCACCACGGAGGGCCACCTGCTGCCGCCGCTTCCGACTTCCGCCGCCCGCGGCGCCGGCCTCGGCTCAGGTGCGGCGCCAATGCTCGCAGAAGCTCAAGTCACTTGCCTGGCGCGGCACAAGCCACATGCGACCGGGAATGCACATTGGCTCACTGGAGCATGCAATGCAGCTGCCATGTGCATAGCTGCAGAGCCGTTCCGGCCTGCAGGCGTCGCTACTTGGGACTCGTGTTCGGGACAACATGCCTCACGTGTTGGGGACAACATGCCTCACGTGTTCGGGACAACATGCCTCACGTGTTGGGGACAACATGCCTCACGTGTTCGGGACAACATGCCTCACGTGTTGGGGACAACATGCCTCA
>JAABUM010000756.1_pt1 | contig 53669 bp, 54 predicted proteins | sample 5559161 | NCBI WGS metagenome assembly JAABUM01 (sample SAMN10711868, study PRJNA513369) | rock metagenome | isolation source: Antarctica rocks | place: Antarctica: Victoria Land, Siegfried Peak nord
CGTCCTTGCGGGCCAGGAGTGAGGACGCGCAGGAAACCGAAACAATGCTCAGGCTCAACGCCTTGAACCAGATGACCGAGTTAGGAATGCCTGATGCTTACTTGCTATGATTTATGCAACAAAGCCTCCACAAACTGTAAATTGGGCTTGATGATATGGACAAAATCTTGATCTACTGGGACACCGAAGGGGACACGCTCAACGTCTGGTTTGATGATCCTCAGAAAGAGCGTTCCTGCCAGAAGACCGGCGATGAGGTGGTTCTTGCCAAGATATTGAGCCAATATATGCTAAAATAGTTCCAGCGCGACCCACACGGAGCCAAGACCATGACGACTTACGAAATCTACAATCAGGCCATCAAGCCGCTTCGCGCCGACGAACGCTTGCACATCGCGCGGCTGATACTGGACGACCTAGCCCCGGACTCCATTCCCGACAGGCCCGGCGACGTGCGCGATCTGGCTCACTTGGAGCAGCTTCTTCTTGACGGGCTGAACTCCGGCCCGATGATCGAGGCGGACAACGAGTATTGGGCGCAGAAGCAGCGGCGCATGACCGAGAGACTAAGCCCGGCATGACACGCCGTATTCAAGTAACACCCGAAGCCAGCAACGATCTGGACAACGAGGCAATGCTGGGCTATAGAAGCCGACGAAGAGGCAAGCAAGGCGGCAACGACTAGTGAAGCAACCAGACTTAGAGAAATTGATTTCCTGTATACTGGTTTCAACTTCGGCAAGGATTGTACCGCCGTGGGCTTCTTCTTCTCAACTCGGCTTCGGGAAGCTAAACTACCGCGTCTCCCAGGAACAGCGAAGCAGCGGCGAACTGCCGGTCGAGGTCAAGGTTGCCTGAGAAAACACGCTGGACCGAACCGGAGCGCGACGCGGAAGCCGAGCAGGCTCTTGTCCGTGAGCTGCGTATCCACCCGCTCTCGGCGCGTCTGCTCTGCAACCGGGGCCTGTCCGATCCTGCCGCCGCCGAAGCCTTCCTGCGGCCCGACCTGAGCCAGTTGCACGACCCCTTCGGCCTGCCGGACATGGACAAGGCCGCCCATCGCATCAAAGACGCCCTGGCGACCAGCGAGACGATTTTCATCCACGGCGATTATGACGTGGACGGTGTCACCTCGACTGCTGTCTATGTCCGTACCCTCCTGGCCCTGGGCGCGAAGCTGGAGTATCGGGTGCCCCACCGCAAGCGCGACGGCTACGACCTGAAATCGGGCGCCATTGACTACGCCCATGAGAAGGGCGCCACTCTCGTCATCACGTCCGACTGTGGGATTCAAGCGCGTGAGGCCGTCGCCTACGCCAACAGCCTGGGCATGACCGTCATCGTCACCGACCACCACGAGCCGGGCGAGACCCTGCCGCCCGCTTATGCCGTCGTCAACCCGCACCGGCACGACTCGACCTACCCGTTCCCCAGCCTGGCCGGCGTCGGAGTCGCCTTCAAGACCATGCAGGCCCTCGTCCGCCTGATCCAGCCGACACACGAGAACGCCTTTATTCAGAAGTTCCTGGACCTCGTGGCCTGTGGAACCGTTGCCGACGTCATGCCTCTCTTGGGCGAGAACCGCGTCTTCGCCTCCTTTGGTTTGAAGCAACTTGCCGTCACCCGCAAAGTCGGCCTGCGCGCCCTGCTGGACGGCGCGGGCATCAAGACCGACAAGCCGCTGTCCGCCGAGGCCGTCGGCTTCGGCATCGGCCCGCGTATCAACGCCGTTGGTCGGCTCGACGACGCCGCCGTCGCCCTCGACCTCATGCTCACCGGCGATCCCGAAGAGGCCCGGCGGCTCGTCGAAAAGCTGAACGCCTTCAACGTCGAGCGCCAGCAGGCCCAGCGGCGCATTCTGGAAGAAGCCAATCTCATCGTCGCCGGCCTGGACCTGGACCATACGAAAATCCTGGTCATCGCCTCGCCCGGCTGGAATGCCGGCGTCGTCGGCATCGTGGCCGGCAAACTGGTGGAAGCCTACGGCCGGCCCGCCATCGTCATCGGCGTCAACGACGAAGAGACGCACGGCAAGGGGTCCGCCCGCTCCATCCCCGGCTTCGACATGTTCCAGGGCATCCAGCTCTGCCGCGACCTGCTGCAAAGCTGCGGCGGCCACGAGATGGCGGCGGGCCTGTCGCTGGCGATGGACAATCTGGCCGACTTCGAGAAAAAGATCAATGCCCACGCGCGGGCGACCATGACCGATGAGGACTTCATCCCGCGCCTCGCCCACGACGGCACGATTGACCCGTCCACCCTCAGCCTCGACCTGCTGGAAGAGTGGGCGCGGTTTGCCCCCTTCGGCCAGGCGAACCCGGAACCGAAGTTTGCGTCACAAAACCTGCTGATTTGCGATGCCAAACGCATCGGCAAGGACATGACCCACCTCAAGATGCGCGTGCGGGCTGAGGCCATGGACCCCACTGACTGCATCGCCTGGGGCCAGGGCGACTGGGCCGACCGCGCCGGGCCGGGTGATTTCCTGGAAGCGGTCTACACGCCGCAGATCAATGAATGGAACGGCCGCCGGCTGCTCCAATTCAACATCAAGGACTTACGCCGGGCCGACCCGATATAAAACACAACTTACCGCGTTCCTACTCCTCTTGCCCCTCCCCTAACAGGGAGGGGTGGCGAGCCTTCGGCGAGCCGGGGTGGGTTCTTGTTAGCTAATGGAAAGGAATGCCACACGATGCCGCACACACACCGGCAGCGGATTTTCCTCGTGACCACGCTTGCCGCCTTGAGCGCGGGCGCTGCCCATGCTCGGCCCGCGCCTATGCATTGGGAGAAGATACACGTCTACCACCTTGCGCCCACGCTCGTCTTCGCCAAGCTGGGGCTGACCCACAGCGTCAAGAACGGCCTCACGCGCGACGGCAAGCGGGGCGTCCCCGACCCGACCTTCCCGCCGGGCCTGACCGACGTCGTCCCTTACGACGCCGCCAGGCTGCTCATCGTGCGCGGCACGACCGGCGGCCTCAGCCTGTTCCGCAGCCGGGTCGTCGCCGCCGATGTCCCCGCCCAGCCCCTGCACCTACATGCCGAGCTGACTCGGCGGCAGGAGGACGGGTCTGCTCCGTTCGGGACGGTGGACGAAGATGAAAGAGGGGATGCCCTCCCCGTCCAGATCAGCCTGGGCGACGATGCATCAGCCCGCGTTTACCAGATCACGACGCGCACCAACCCTGACGGCACCTTTTGGGTCGCCTGCCGGATCAGCCTGCCTCTGCCGTCCCCGCCCGCAGAAGACGTCGCGCCTGCCGCCGTGTTCGTCCCCAATCGGGTCTGGACCGATCCCCTCAGCCGCAAACTTCGCCCCGGAGAAGCCGCCGTCTTCGAGGATCTGGCTTCCTTCCGCCAGGCCGCCGGCCGCAAGCTGGGCGCGACCGGCACGGACACCGCCGACGACTACACTCTGCGCGTCACGCTGACGCCGAGGGCATCGGCTCCCATCACGCCGCCGGCGGCTCGCCCGTAAGGGCGGGGTTGCCCCGCCCTTTCTCATGGATAATCTATGCTCCCATTCCTTCTGCCCCTGCTCGCCTCACCCGAAACCGGCGGGCCGCTCGCCCTCACCGTCAGACAAAGGAGCGGCGAGGAAGTCCTTGACGGCAGTCTGACCGATGACGCCGGCCATGTCTACCCCATCCAGGACGGCATCCCGCGCCTCCTCCCGCGCGAGCTGCGCGACGCCCAGAAGTCGGAGATCGCCGCCCGTGACGCCCAGGTGGGCGACTACGACCGCATGGCCTTCCTGAACCACTTCGGCAAAGTCGAGATCCCCCTCACCCGCCGCGCGCTCGGCGCCCAGCCCGCCGACCGCCTGCTCGAAGCCGGCTGCGGCACGGGACGCATGACCCGCCTCTTGTCTCCCTCGGTCCAAGAACTCGTCGCGATGGACTTTTCGTTCGAGTCCCTGCGCGTCAACCGGCGCAAGCTCCAAGCCGCAGGCGCCGCCAACGTCCATCTCGTCCAGGCTGACCTCTGCCGCCTGCCCTTCGCCGCCAGCGCCTTCGACCGCATCGTTTCCAGCCAGGTCCTGGAACATGTCCCCGGCCCCGACGCCCGCGCCGCCGCCGTCGCCGGCTTGGCCCGCGTCCTTCGGCCCGGCGGCACACTCGCCCTATCCGCCTACAAGCACTCCCTGCTCACCCGCTGCTTCGGCCAAAAAGAGGGGATGCACGACGGCGGCATCCCCTTCTTTCGCTTCACCCGCGCCGAGCTGCGCGACACGCTTGGCTCACACTTCACCGTCCACAGCGTCACCGGCGCACTCGTCTATCTTTATCTAGCCCGCTGTACGCGCCCCGCCTGACCTCCCGGCCCGCCGCGCCTGCTTGTCCGCATACATCTGCCGGTCCGCACAGGCGATCAGTCCGTCCTGGCTGACGGCGTTCAGGGGATACATTGCCAGCCCGACGCTCGCGCCCGCCATCCCCGCGAACTCCGCGTGAGCGGCCAGAGCGCCCGCGACGCTCTCACGCAGCCGCGCCAGCACCGCCTCGGCCTCCCCCCGGTTTAGGCCGTCCAAGACCAGGAGGAACTCATCGCCGCCGCGCCGCCCCACCAAGTCATTCTTACGTGTATGCTCCCGGCAGCATCCCCCGACCAGTGTTAACAGCGCATCGCCTGCCGCGTGCCCCAATCGGTCGTTGACGACCTTCAAGCCGTCCACATCAAGGAACAGCAGCGCGAAAGGCTGTTTCTTGCGCGCCGAGTCGGCGATCTGACGCGCTAGGAAGTTCTCCAGCCCGCGCCAAGACGCCAGCCCCGTCAGCGGGTCGTTCTCGGCCTCGCGCCGCGCCTCCACCCGCTCCAGGTAGTTGCGCGCCGAGAGCAGGGCCGTCACTGTGATCAGCAGCGAAAACGGCAGGGTGCTCCACCCCCACGCCGTCCATAAGGCCAGCCCTAATGCCCCGCAAATGCTTTCGACGTAGACAACGCCCGACACCATCATGTTGCACAGATACGGGCGCACCATCGCAGGCCGGTAGCACAGAATCAGCAAGGCCGTATATCCCCGGTAGATCACGTCCTGCGAGACGAACAACGCCAGCAGAAACGGTGCGACCATCACCGCCGGGCGCTGAAAAAACAAGCCGCTGTCCGTCGGCGTCAGAAGGCGATGCCCACCCACAATGCCGTAGAGGCCGCCGGCCAGCCAGAACAACGCCGGAAAGGAGAACAGCGTCTCGAGCGACTCCACAGGACGCTTGACCAGGGGAGTCCGCTGGAATGGGAAGGCGAGAACCGACGACAGAAGGGACACGGCCAGGGCGGCAGCGGGTCCATCACGGAGCAGCGCGATCACGGCAAGGCTCTCGCCAGGCTGATACATGATCGTGGCTCGATCCCCCGACTGAGGGCGCAGAACCACCGGACGGAATTGCGCCGCCGCGCCGAGCAGGCCCAGGAACAGCACATCGCCATACGGCAGGACGCGCCAGGAACTATCCAGCACGGCTACGCACACGCCTAGCCCCGCCAGCAGCCCCAGCCAGCGCAGGGCCAAGTAATACGGATACCCCGGAGTGCCTTTCACCGTGTGCTATCTTTCTCACCGAACATCAGAAAGTCATACCGCTATGTCCATCATCGGCATCCCCCGTGCGGTTCTCCACCACGCGCTCACAGGTCCCGCCGCTGAAACAGCGCCAGACCCAAGACGAAGAAGAACCCGATATACAGTAGGATGTACGCCATGTCCGTTCCCGACGTCGCCGCCACGGACGCCGCCTGAGTCGGGTCCAGCCGCGCGATGAACAGGCTGAAATCCAGCCCGGCGCTCCCCGGCGGGTGTGCCCCCATCCCAGTTGCGGCCAGTCCCTTCGTGATCCAGTGGTTCATGCGGGAGATCGGCACGACGTACCCCGCCGCCCGGCTAAGGGTGTCCAGCAGGGGGATGTCCAGGACGCGCGACAGGCTGTGCATCAGGTCTTCGGCCAGGGCGACGCCCGCCGCGATGAGCGACAGCGACGACGAAAGGGCGTAAGTGGCGAAGGTCGAGAAACACAGCGTCAGCGTCGTGAACAGGACCGGGAACAGCCACGCCGCCCCAATGCCGCCCCAGATGCGCGGATGGTACGTCCCCGTCTGGTGCCAGATCGCCCAGGCCAACAGCGCCCCCCAGCTAGCCACACACACCGATAGCAGCGCGACGATCCCCAGCCACTTGCCCAGATAGACCGCCGCCCGTGGGATCGGTTTGGGAACGATGATTGCCAGCACCCCCCGTTTCACTTCCGCCGTGATCGCCCCCGCCGACAGCGCCACCGCCAGAATGGAGCCAAAGAACTTGATCGTCCCGCAGCCCAGCCAGGCGAAGATGCGCCCCGTGTTGTCCTTCGCGGTCGGCATGTCGAACCCCACCAGGGGATTGAGGCGGATGTGCAGCGGCAGAAACGCGAAGCCGACGTACAGGCAGGAGATCACGAGTGCCGCCAGGAAGACCCGCCGCCGGATCGCCTCCCGGACCGTCAGCCCCGCCAGCGTGAACACGCCTGGAATCATGCGCGCCTGCCCTTCGTCTCATCCATCTCCACCACCCGGATAAACAGGTCTTCCAGCGATTCACGCCGGGGGGTGAGCGACATCAGCCGCCCGCCGTGCCCCACGACAGCCGCCGCCAGGTCGGGGATGACCCCTTCGTCGCCGATGGTTGCGGATACCATTTCGCCCTCCGCCGTCACCGTCCGCGCCAGCCCTTCCAGCGCCCGCAGGAGGGCCGACGACTGGTTCCCCACCCGCATCTCCACCGTGGACGGCGCGGCCAGCAGGTCGTCAATCCGGCCCAGCCGGACCACCTGCCCCGCCTTCAGGATCGCCACCTGGTCGCACGTCATCTCAATTTCCCCCAGCAGGTGCGAGTTCAGCAGGACCGTCTTCCCCGCCGCTTTCAGCCCCGCCACGATCTCCCGCACCTCCCGCCGCCCCAGCGGGTCCAGTGCGCTCGTCGGCTCGTCTAAAATGACCAGATCCGGGTCGTTCAAAATCGCCTGCGCCAGCCCCGCCCGCTGCTGCATCCCCTTCGAGAACTCGCCGATCTTGCTTTTCCGCCGCTCGATCAGCCCCACCTGCTCCAAGACTTCGGGGATGCGCGCCCGCCGCGCCGCGCGGGCCATCCCGTACAGCCGCCCATGCAGGTCCAAAAACTCTTCCGCCGTCAGGAAGTCGTGGAACTGAAATTTTTCCGGCAGGAACCCCAGACTCGCCCGCGCGTCCCGGTCCCCGATGGGCCGCCCCAGCAGGCGAGCCTCCCCCGACGTCGGCTTGATGTTCCCCAGCAGCATGTTGATCGTCGTCGTCTTTCCCGCCCCGTTCGGCCCCAGAAACCCGAAGACCTGCCCGCGAGGCACCGAGAACGACAGGTCCTGCACCGCCACGAAACCGCTCTGTCCTGGTCCGCCGCCGTACTCCTTCCGCAGATGCGCCGTCTCAATCGCCGTCTGGCTGTCCTTCATGCCGCGCCTCCCGCCAATCGCACGGCGATCTCCTGCGTGTTGATCCTCTCGGGGTTCAGCGTCTCCAGCCCTTCCGCTTCCGTCGCCCGCAGAGGACGCTGATCGGAAGCCACGAGGAAGCAAGGCGGGCTGCCAAGCGGCAGGCTCTGCTGGAAGCGTAGGTAAGTCGCCAAAATCGCGGCATCATTGGAATTGAGGTTGTGCCGGACGACAAAGCTCAGACCGGAGAGGACGCGGTCATCCTTAATCGTGAGGAGGCCGAAGCGGCCGGATACGAGTACTTCATCCTGCAATTTCGTCGCGGCCTGGGTGAAATCTGCGCTGGCGAGGGACCCGGCGTTCCGTTTTCGATGCAGGATGGCAAAGCTCTCCGCGTACCCCCACAGTGTCACCTGCATGTCGGAATGCGAGGCGGCCTGGAAGATCGCGTCTACCGTTTCTGATCCCGCTTCGCTGTAGTAGCGCTTCACCAACCCGCTTGCGTCCCAGAAAATGATGGGCATCAGAGATCATCCAGGTCCTCTCCGGGATACCGGAGAGCGATCATTTCACGAGACGCGGCGTTATCCTCCGGCCGCACACCGTTTGCTTCCATGCGTTCACATATTTCTTGCACCGTACCTCCATAAGTTGGCACAAACCCCATCGCGGCGTTGGACTCCTCCAGCGCTTTTAAGATTACCTGCCGATCCACATACTGTGGCTTGGCTTCGGGAAGTCTTTCTTCGGACATCACAACCCCTCCTCCCTGCTCACTCGCCTGCTCATCTACTGCCTGGCTGTTAGTTATAGTTTCAGTGTACCCGGCGCAGCAGGTACAATTTCCCAAAATTCTTTTTGCCCACTTGTCGGTTTTCACATCTCATCGGACACTTTATCATCAGGAGAACACTGCTCATGGGCAAGAATGCCGACGCCCCTTCCCACGCACCTCAGACGGATGCCGATTATGGCGACTCATACCTGCTGCGCCGATACGTCCGGGACGGGTCGCAGACCGCGTTCGCCACACTGGTGCGGCGCTACGGCGGCCTGGTCCATGCGACCTGCCTGCGCGAAGTAGACGACAAGCAACTTGCCGAAGACGTCACCCAGGTCGTCTTCCTCCTGCTCGCGCGCAGAGCGCCGTCCCTGCTCCATGCGGCCTCGCTCGCGGGTTGGCTGTTCCGGGCGGCGCGCTTCTCAGCCCGGAACGCTCTGCGGCGTGAGCGGCGCCGGAAGATCCATGAGCAGGAGGTGATCGCGGACATGACGCAGGCGCATTTCAACGGCCCGCCCATTCCCACCTGGAGTCTTCTGGAGCCGCTGATCAACGCCGCCCTTGCCTCCTTGCGCCCCCACGAGCAGGACGTCATCTTGCTCCGCTACCTGGAAGGGGCGAGCTGGCGCGAAACGGCGGCCCGGCTCGGGCTGGCCGAAGACGCGGCTCAGAAGCGGGGCACGCGCGCCGTGGACAAGATGCGCCGGTTCGTCAACCGGCAGGGCCTCATGCTCTCCCTCGCCGCCCTGACGGCCCTGCTTTCCGAAGAAGCCGCCCGATCCGCCCCACTTCCACCAGCCCTGCTTGACAGGTTCAGTGGGCCGCCTAGCCTGCACGTCAGCACACTTTATCAAGGAGTAACACACGCTATGACACTCACAAAGATCGTCGCCTTCCTCGGCGGCCTCACCCTCGCGGGGGCTGTTTCCGGGCTTCTATGGGCCAGACCAGCCCCTGCACCGGCCCGACTCACACCGGTTCAGGCAGTGCCTCTGCAAAACAAGGCAAAAACATCACAGGGGAAGCAAATGAACGAAACAAAGACGCCGCAGGAGTTACTCGCACAGATCCACGCCCACTACCAGGGGCTTTCCTCGTTCTCCATGCAGATCACGCATCAAGACAGCTCCGGGCTATATCCGGGCGCATATACCCAGCAGCTTCAATGGCAGCGCGGGGGCCGGTTTGAGCTGCGGAACACCTCACCACAAAATAAAGCGCTTCGTGAGGACCCTTCCCCCCCCAACGAGCCGCGCGCCATTCCAGACTTCGTTGCCGACAGCACTCAGGTCGTATCCGTCCTGCCCAGCGGGACACGCAGGACCGAACAGGAAGGTCCGAGGCCCAACAGTGTACCCGGATGGGAGGTGACCGGCGGCTCGATTCTCAGTTGGCTCCAGGACACACCGATGGGTCAACTCCTTCTGACTCCACCGCCGGGCACGTTCGGCACCTGGAGTTTCGGCCCCCGGACTGTCTGGCACGGACAGAAGGTGCGCGAACTACTCGCCCAATGGACCAACCAGGGCCAGACCGACACAAGTTCCTATTTTCTCAGCGCGACCTCGCCGACACTGGTCGGCTTTGAATGGCACACCGGCAAATCAGGAGGCGGCAAGATCGGGTACGCTCTCTACACGAACCAAAAGGAGAACCCGCCCCTGCCGACGACACTCGGCAACACCCCCTAGAAGCCGTCAGGAAAGTCCGTACTCCTGCCCCTCCCTAACAGGGAGGGGTGGCGAGGAACGAGCCGGGGTGGGTTCCTAACGCTTCCCCCGCTCCCGCAGGAACCCGGCGATCAGCACGAACCCCTGCGCCGCCATGATGTTCGTCACGAAGTAAAAGACAAACTCTTCCAGCGGCAGCGCCCCCGCGTATACCCCCACTACCCGCGACGGGTCCACCCGCCAGATGCCGTGCCCCAGCGCGAACGCATCACACGCCCCCAGGAAGGTCGTGGACAGCAGCACGGCAACCACCAGCAGACGCCGCCAGCGCCAAAGCTCCCGCCACGCCGCCGCCCACTGCACGGCGATGACGGGCAACGCCCAAACCAGCTCATAGATCAGGTACGCCCCATGCCTCATAACCCGCCGCCTCCCCCGCCCTTCTCTTCCGAGCGGGGCCGCAGGCGTGGTGCCAGCGCGACCAGCAGCAGGCACATCAAAATGCCCTGGGCAAAGTAAAACGCATACTCCTCCCAGGGCAGATACAGCACGAAATGGCTCGGCGGCGCGAAGGCAGGGTCAAACGTCCACAGCCCCATCTTCGCCGCGTGGTTGTCCCACGGCGACGTATAAACAAACGCCAGCGCGCAGACCAGCGCACACGCCCCCAGATGCCGCCCGCGCAAACGCCGACGCACCAGCACGAGCAGCAGGACAATGGGCACGGCAAGAAAGATCAGCAGGAACCGGGCATAAGTCATGTCCCATTATAGCCGAAGGCAACTCACCTAACAATGCCTGCGCGTTTCGGGTTGCGGACATTCAACGTTTGGGAACAATCCTATGAACGCTCTGCATCAAGTTCTCGTAGCAGCGAGGAGACAGTCTCGACACCTTCCCCGCCGCCAGCATGTTGAACGCCAGCATGGCTGTACAGTCAGCACGGGGATTATCCAGACAGGCTTTGATGAAGTGACAACTCCCCAGAGGTAACTGATGTTACGCAGAGAGTGCCGGGCTGGGGAGAACCACAGGGGCAAGCCCCTAGGCTTCCGAGGACTGTGGAAAGCCCCGGCAGAGAGTCGTCCTTCGGATGGGGAAAGACGAGGGGGGAGGGCCGCCAGATATTCGCCGGTGAGGGCGTGGGCTGCCGGGGCTGCCGACAGCCCCGGCATGACCCGCGCAACATCAGCATGACCCGCGCAACATCAGCCGGTCATCAATACCGCCGCATTATCACGATCTCCACACGGCGGTTCTGCGCGCGATGGACGTCCGTGTCGTTGGCCGTGATCGGGCGCTGGTCGGCATAGCCGCCGGCTTCCAGCCTCTGAGGGCCGATGCCGCGCGCCTCGAAGTAGCGCAGCACGGTGGTCGCCCGCGTCGTGGACAACTCCCAGTTGGAGGGAAAGCGCAGCGTGTGGATCGGCAGGCTGTCTGTATGGCCCTCGACCCGGATGGGGTTTTCCGGGACGGCCTTCTGGATGACGTCGCCGACCGTGTTCAGCAGGGTCAGCTCTTCCGGGCGCAGGTCGGACTGCCCCGGCGCGAACAGCATCTTGTCGGTCATCACGGTGACGATCACGCCGCGCTCGTTGCGGACGACGTGCATGGCGTCTTTCAAGCCGTTCTTCTGTATGTAGGCTTTGACGGCGGCATATGCCTTGTCCAGCCCGTCCGCATCCTGCCGCTGCTTGGCCTCTTTCACGAAGTCGTCGCTCGATGACGGGGTGGACTTGCTGGAGTTGATGATGGTCGGCGTCCCGTTGGTTCCCCCGCCCCGCGCGAAGACGGTTGGCGCGCCGCCGATGGCGCTCTGCCCGAAGCCGGAGCGGACCGAGATCGCGAGCTGCTGGAACTTGGCCTGGTTCATCACGGACATGGAATACAGCATGATGAAGAAGGCCACCAGGAGGGTGATCATATCGGCGTAGGTCAGCAGCCAGCGCTCGGAGTTCTCGTGTTCCCCCTCTCCGCCGCCTCGTTTTGATTTCCGGCCTGCCATGGCGTGCGTTTCCTCCTTGTGACACTTCCCGGCCCTTCAGGACCGGGGCGTTAAGCCGCCGCCAGGGCGGCTTCCGCCTCGATGACGCGGCGGATTTTGGGCGACAGGAATGCCTTCAGCTTTTCCTCGACGATGCGCGGGTTGTCGCCGGCCTGGATCGCTAGGATGCCTTCGGCCATGATCTCGCGCACCAGCACTTCCTCGTGCGAAACGGCTTTGAGCTTGTTGCTCAGGGGCAGGAACAGCAGGTTCGCCGAGCAGACGCCGTACAAAGTCGCGATGAACGCCGCCGCGATGCTCGGCCCCATGCTGCCTGGATCGGACAGGTTGGCGAGCATGTGGACCAAGCCCGAGACCGTCCCGATGACGCCCAGCGTCGGGGCAAAGCCGCCCATCGTGCCGAACAGGTTGGCCCCCTCGTGGTGGCGGCTGCCCAGGAAGGCGATGTCCGTTTGGAGAATCTCCCGTACCAACTCGGGGTCGGTCCCGTCAATGGCGAGCTGGATGCCCTTTTTCAAGAACGGGTCTTCCACCGAATGCGCCTCGTCTTCCAGCGCGAGCAGACCCTCGCGGCGGGCCTTTTCGGCGTAGCCCACCAGCGTCTTGATGATCGCGCCGAAGTCTTCTTTCTTCGCCATGAAGGCATTCTTGACGATGGCCGGCAGGCCGGTGATAGTGGACAAGGGGAAGCAGATCATGGAGGCCCCCAGCGTCCCGCCAAAGACCAGCAGGGCGGCGGACGGATTGACCAGGGCCGAAATCTCGCCGCCTTCGATGATGATCGAGCCGAGGAACGCGCCCCAGGCCAGTACCAGCCCGATTATTGTTGCTAAATCCATCGTGTTATCTCTCCCGCCGCCTTCCGACACGCTTTAGGTGTCTTGCGCGGCTTCCTCCCCGGCCCGGACCCCGGCCACCGGGGGGCGCGGGAAGATGCCTGCCAGCCGCCGGAACTCGATGACCCGCGCGACGACCTGCTCGGAAGTCTCGCGCACGAGCAGCCTCTTGCCGGTGACGAGCGTGATGTAGGTGTCGGGCTTCGACTCGACGAACTCGATCAAGTCGGCGTTGAGGACGAACTCGCTCTGGTCGAAATGGGTGACGGTTATCATGGCGGAGTCTCTTTCGTCGCAGAGTGGGTGGGGCGTGACTCATCACGCCCCTATCCCAGAGACTAGCGCTTGATCTGGATGACGTCGTTGAGCATCTCATCCACGGTCGTGACGATCTTGGTGTTGGCCTGGAAGCCGCGCTGCGTGACGATCATGTTCGTGAACTCCGTAGACAGGTCCACGTTGGACTGCTCCAGGTAGCCCGTGCTGATCTTGCCCAGGCTGGACGAGAGGGCGGTGCCGACGGAGGGTAGGCCGGAGTTGATGGTCGTGCGGAAGTCGTTGCCGCCGCTGCGCTCCAGACCCGCCGGGTTCGGGAAGTCGGCCAGCGCGACCTGGCCCAAGGTGCGGGTCAGGCCGTTGTTGAAGATGCCGGTGACCGCACCGGTCTGGTCCACGCTGAACGACTGCAATGTCCCCGGCCCGAAGCCGTTCTGCGTCGTCGGCGAAGCGCTGGACGACCCCGAAATCTGCGTTACCGTGCTGAAGTCGGGCGTGATCGTCTGGCCCTGCGCCGCGCCGTCGGTCGGGTTCAGCGTGACCACGCCGTTCGTGCCGGGGACGGGCTTGCCGTTCGAGTCGAAGGTGATGGTGCCCCCGCCGCTCGCCCCGCCGTCGCCGGCCGCAGCCCAGTTCCAGGAGTTGGTCCCCGTCCGCCCGAAGCTGAAGTTGATCGTCTGCGGCTCGCCCAGGCTGTCGTAGACCTTCAGCGAGCGTCGGTAGGCGCTTGGGTCCGTATTCGGGTTGTTGGCCGGCGCCGTGGCGGGGTTTTCGATGGGCGTATCGGCGCTCAGATTGCCGCCGAAGGCTGCCGTCGAGGTGGGCTGGACGGCGGTCAAGCCGCCGACGGGGATCGAGACGTGCGAGCTGGGATCAATCTGCTTGGTCGTGTCAATTTTGCCGTTCGGGTCGGCCTTCCAGCCGAGCACATAGGAGCCGTTGGCGCTGTTCACCAGGTTGCCGTTGCTGTCCAAGGTGAACGAGCCGTCGCGGGTATAGGAGACACCCGTACTGTCGCCGAGCATGAAGTAGCCGTTGCCCTGGATCGCCATGTCGGTGGGCCGGGTCGTGCTTTGCAGGCCGCCCTGCGACATCAGCGTGTCAATGGAGCCGACGCGGACGCCCAGACCGATCTGCTGCGGGTTGGTGCCGCCGATGTTTGCGGTGGCGACACCCGCCCCCTGGATGGTCTGCGAGAGCTGGTCCTGGAAGGTGACGCGGCCGGACTTGTAGGCTGTGGTGTTGACGTTGGCAATGTTGTTGCCGATGACGTCCATGCGCTCCTGGTGCGCTTCAATGGCTGAGATGCCGCTGTACATGGCCTGTAACATAATGATTTTGCTCCTTTTGGGTGGGGCGCGCAGTCTGTCGCGCCTGGGTCGAGGTGCGGCGTCCTCTGAGGAGGTCCCGCCGTGTTGGTTAACTCACAGGGTTGCTTAAAGTATCATCGCGCTGTCTATGTTGGTGAAAATGTTTTCTTTGAGGGCGTCCTGAGCGACCGCCGTGATAACGGTGCGGTTGGCGACCGAGACGACGAACGCCGTCTTGTCCATCAGCATCAGCGAATCTTTAGCCCCTTTCGCCGCCGCCTGGGTCATGGCGCTGCCGAGCCGGGCGACGTCGTCCCCCGAAAGGGTGATCCGGCGCGAGGCCAGCCGGGTCTGGGCATGCCCGGAGAACTTGACGTTGGCGCGGGCCGCCGTCACGGCCAGCGGCTCCGCCCCGCCCGCCAGCCGCTCCGACAGCACCTGGCCGAAGCTCGGCCCGGACGCGGCGGGCTTGGCGGCCAGCGGCGGACGGGGAGCGCCGACAGGCGGCGCGGTGTGGATGCGGGTTTCAAGATCAATGGGGTTCATGGCAGTGTCTTATCGCGCAGTGTGTTATTGTTTGATGCCGGTAATCGTGGACGCATCCACGCTCTGGCTGCCGACTTGCAGGTAAGTCTTGCCGCCCGAAAGCGACACGGAGGTGACGACGCCGGAAATGCCGGGGTCTGCATCGGTCGCCGTCGAGACCGTCTTGCCGATGAGCACTGCACTTTGCGCGACCTGGCCGAAGCCGCTGGACGCGGACAGGGTCTTGTTCAGGTTCTGCATCTCCTCGAGTGAGGAGAACTGCGCGAGCTGCGACAGGGTCTGTTTCTCATCGGTCGGCGCGGTCGGGTCCTGGTTTTGCAGCTCATTGACGAGCAGCAGGAGGAACTGGTTTTTATTCGTCAGCGAGTCGCTGGGCTTGTAGCTGCCGTCCGGGCCGACATTGGTCGCAGTCCCATTGACATTGGTCGGGGTGATCGTCATAGTGTTCTCCTTGGATGTTCTCCTGAACCATGCCTAAGCGCGGATGTCCACCTGGCCGGTCGCCGGCCTTCGGGGCGCTTCGGGCAGCACGTCTTCCGGCTCCGCCGGGGCGTAAGTCGCCGCGTAGGCCGGCGGCGGCTCCCCTCCCTGTCGGCCGCCGTGCGACCCGCCGGACGCCGTGAATGAAGGCATTCCGTTGCCTGGCCCACCGGACATCCCTGTTCCGCCGGACATCCCTGTCTTCTGGTTCGGCGCCGTTTCCCCGAACGTGCCGCCGCCCATTCCCTGGCCTGTCCCTCCGTGATTCGCCTCGTGGCGCCCGCCGCTTGTCGCCGTTCCGGCCTGGGCGCTCACGTCCATGCGCTGCACCGTGACGCTGATCCGGTCCAGGTGCAGCCCCGCCTCGCGGAGCGCCTGGCGCAGATCGCCGGACCCGTTCTCCAGAGCCGCCTTGACCTGTTGGCTCTGGGCGATGATATGGGCGGTGACGGCCTGGGCCGCATTTGGGTGCGAGCCGGGCGTGATTTTGACCGAGATCTGGAGCTGCCCCCAATCCTTGGGATGAAGCTGCAAGGTCATCTGCTCCGAGGCATCTGGTTTGGCGGGCAGGGGCATTGCCCCCACCCCGTCGGCGACCTGCCGGACCACCTCCGCCCGGTCCGCTGCCGTCAGCGGCTTCGCTTCCGTGCGCGCCGTCTCAGCCTGTGCCGGGACAGAGTTCGGGAGGGCGGGGAGTGCATCACTGCTGGCGCTATTTGCGCGCCGCTCGGAGCGCTTACCGATGTTTTGAAAGTCTATATCCGTCGGCAGGGTCTTCGCCGAAGCCGCCTGGCCCCTGGTATTAGTATCGGCAGGCATCGCCGCTGACTTGAGGCCCTTTTCGGGCATTTCCCCCGCCGTCAACGTCTTGCCCTCCGTGGCTATCCTGCCCTCCGTGGCAGGCCGACCGTCCATAGTGGCATTGCCCTCCGTGATAGTGGCATTGCCCTCCGTGGCAGATTTACCGTCCGTGGTCACCACGCCATCCATAGCTGTTCTGCCATCCATAGCTGTTCTGCCATCCATAGCTGTTCTGCCATCCATAGCTGTTCTGCCATCCATAGCTGTTCTGCCATCCATAGCTGTTCTGCCATCCATAGCTGTTCTGCCATCCATAGCAACTTTGCCATCCGTGACAGTCAATTCGTTCGTCGGCGTCACGCCCGGTGACGCCGCCAATAGAGACGCGGCAAATGCCGCCTTCGCCGTGCGGGGAGCGTCCGCCTTAGCCCCAGGGAGAGGCCCCTGTTGAGATTTCCCTGCGGGCGCCGTCTGAACGGCGGCCGCTAACATGGCCTGTGGCAGCGTCGGAATGAGGCCCTGTGTCCCATCCGGCAGCGCCTGCCTCATTCCCTCGACCGCCGCCGGGACGGGAACGGGAGGTGCCCCTGCGGGCAGGGTTTGCGGGACTGTCTCACCCGCAGGCAGCTTCGTCAGCTTTAGAATGGCGTCTACAGGAACCAGGAAGCCCTGCGGCTGCGGCACATAATCCGCCGAAACGGGCTGGGACGGAGCGGCCACATGGCTTGTGGGGCTGTTCTGAGGCGCGTTCTCAGCCGGCGGCTGTGTCGGCACAGCCGCTGCGCCAAGCGCGAACACTCTGGGCGACGCGACGGAAGCCGTGCGCGGCAAGCTCGGCTCGACAACCGGCAGGGACAGCGCAGACGCGCTCGGCCCCTGAACAACGGGCCGAGCCGTGACACGATTCACCGACGGCACGACCGGCGGCGTGAGCGACGCGATCGGGAGTGACGCAATCGTAGGCGACTCGATGAGAAGAGCGGGAAACAGGGCGGAAGCGCCGGACATGTTAATCCGGGCTTCCTGAAGAGGCAACTCACCGCCTGGCTTTACGCTTGCCTTCGCCTTTTCGGGAGAGGCAGGCGCCGGGCTGGTGTCCATTGTCTTTTCTGTCGTCTTCTGTTCCACCGACACGCCCGCAGTCGGCGGGAGGATCGGCCTCATGAGGATCGGCGTCATCTGAATCGGCGTCATCTGAATCGGCGTCAGCAGTGGCGGCAGTGTCGGCAGCGCCGCGCTCAGTGTTTTCTCCTGTGTTTTGTCTTTTGCGGGAGCGGCAGTCTTGCCGTCGCTCTCAGTCGTCACATTCGGCTTGGGGGCCGCTTTCAGCAAGGAAGAAGCCACGCCCGCTGAGGGCGGGGAACCGCTGCTGTGCGCCAGCAGGGCCGCGAACAGGGCAGCAAGCGGGTCGCTTCCGGGCGGACCGGCGGCGGTCTGCCCGGAAGCGCGTCCGGGAGGCGTCCCTGCGGCCACCATCGGCCCGGCAATGATGTCCGGTGGCATCCTGACCTCCTTTATGGGGTTGTTACTGGAAGTATCGGCAGAGGAGGGAAAAACAAGAGGGTACGGCACAAAAAACCCTGCCGTGCAAGGCACGGCAGGGTTTTCCCGGCACTGGAAGTGCCGGTCTACTATAGGTGGAAGTGCCTCCGGCACTGCGGACAAGCCAATTGATGCTTCTTCAGTCGCGGAGCGACTTTCATCCATGAGTAGCCCGGCACTTCCAGTGCCGGGCGCGTCTAAACCTTCGCCTTTTCTTCCATGGACACGCCAGCGTCGGCAGTCTTGGCGCCGTTCTTGCTGCCGCCGGTCGCCTTGGTGTAATCGTCGAAGAAGCGCTTAATGCCGAGGTCGGTCAGGGGATGCTTGAACAGCATCTCCATTGTCTTGAACGGGATGGTGGCGATGTGCGCGCCGGCCTTGATGCTCTCGGTGACCTGGAGCGGGCTGCGGATGGAAGCCACGAGGATTTCGGGGTCCTTGGGGAAGTCATAGGTTTCCACCATGTTGACTGCCTCGACAATGTTGATGGGCGCTTCCAAGCTGCCCATGTCGTCAATGCGTCCGACGAAGAACGAGATGAACGAGCCGCCCGCTTTGCAGGCGATCAGCGCCTGCGGGAGCGAGAAGATGAGCGTGACGTTGAAGTTGATCCCCTTCGGCGACAGCTCCTTGACAACCTCCATCGAGTTGGCGTTCATCGGGACCTTGACATAGATGTTGGGCGCCCACGAGGCGATGTCCTGGGCCTCCTTCATCAGCTTGTCCACGTCGGTCTCGACGCACTCGGCGGAGACGGGGATGTCGCCGACAAGGTCAATGATCTCCATGACCCGCTTCTTGTGCGGGACGCCCTCTTTGGCGATGAGCGAGGGATTAGTCGTTACCCCATCCAGAATGCCCCACGCCTTCGCCTGCTTGATCTCGTCCACGTTGGCCGTGTCAATGAAAAATTTCATGGTTGGTGTGCCTCCTCAGCAGCAATGGGGCCGCCTGTTTAACTGCCTGCCGTCCAGCCCCAGTGCTTATATACCCGCCTTTGCACGAATAGGCTTCATCAGGCCGTCAAGAAGCATGTTCAGAGCCTGATGGATGAATTATCCGGCGAACAGCAGCATGTTTTTCGGGCGTTTACGGCACGATGAGCGCCTTGACGACCGTGCGCGCCTCGACGGCGGCCAGGGCGTCGCCCGCCTCGTCCAATCCGTAGCGGCGGGAGACCAGCGCGGTCCAGGGGAAGCGGTCTCCCCACCGCGACAGGGCCTCCATCGCGCGCCAGATGTGGCCCATATCCACGCCCCAGCAGCCGCGAAGGTCCAGATGCTTGCGGTTGATGTCCCAGTGCGGATTGATCTCCGCCGTCCCATTGTCCGTGTACTGGCCGACGACCACATACCGCCCCCCGTCGCGGGCCATCCGGCAGCCCTGCGGGACGGCGGCGGGGCTGCCGCTGGCCTCGATCACGACGTCCGCCCCGCGCCCGCCCGTCGCGCGGCGCACGGCGGCAACGGTGTCTGAGTCGAGGGAGATAAGGGTGTCCGCGCCCATCCGTCTGGCGGCCTCCAGGCGGTGCGGTGCAGCGTCCACGACGCCGACCCAGCTTGCGCCGCTGGCGGCGGCCAGCGCACAGGCGCTCAGGCCGACCGGCCCCGCGCCCTGGACGACCACGCGGTCGCCGAGCCGGATCTGCGCCCGGTCTACGGCGTGCAGCGCGGTCGGCAGGCCGCAGCCGCCGGCGATCCACAGTTCCGGGGAAACATCGGGGAGCAGTCGGACGATCTTGACGCCCGGTTTGAGATAAATGCGCTCTGACCAACCGCCCAGAAGCCCCTCGTCCGCCCCCAGCGTGATGCCGTACACGCGCCGGTGCGGGCAGCGCGTGGTCTCTTTGGCGACCAGGCAGTACCAGCAATTGTAGCACGTTCCCACCACGTCCAGAAAGGAGACCACGTCGCCGGGGATGATGGGGCTGCCCTCGATGTCGAAGACCGGCCCGCCCGTCGCCTCCACCGCGCCGACGCTGATATGGCCGGGGATGAGCGGATATGGAACGCCCACGAGCCGCCCATGCCACAGGTGAACATCGGTCCCGCAGACTTCGGAGGCCAGCGTCTTCAAAAGCACCGCACCCGGTTCCAGGTCGGGAAGGGCGAAGCGCCGTACCTCCACCGCCTGCCCCGGCGCGGGGATCACAACGGCCCGAACCGTGTCTGTCACAGGCCCAGCTCCTTCTTGACCGCCGCGAACGCCGCGATGGCGAACGTCAGGTCCTCCCGCGAATGGGCCGCGGAAATCTGCGTCCGAATGCGCGCCTTGCCCTGCGGCACGACCGGGTAGGAGAAGCCGACGACGTAGACGCCGTGCGCCAGCATCGCCTCGGCCACCCGGCCCGCCAGAGAGGCCTCGCCCAGCATCACCGGCACGATGGGGTGCGTCCCCGGCACGATTGTATAGCCCAGCCCGCTCATGCCCTCGCGGAAGAATCGCGTGTTGGCTTCCAGTCTGTCCCGCAGGGCGGTTGAGGCCGACAGCATCTCCAGGACTTTGAGCGACGCGGCGGCGATGGGCGGGGCGAGCGAGTTGGAGAACAGGTATGGGCGGGACCGTTGCCGCAGCAGGTCCACGACCTCTTTGCGCCCGCTCGTGTAGCCCCCGCTGGCCCCGCCCAATGCCTTGCCCAATGTCCCCGTTAGGATGTCCACGCGGCCCAGCACGCCGCAGTGCTCGTGCGTCCCGCGCCCCGTTCTGCCCAGGAAGCCAGCCGCGTGCGAGTCGTCCACCATAACTAGGGCATCGTAGCGGTCGGCCAGGTCGCAGATCGCGGACAGATTCGCAATCGTGCCGTCCATCGAGAACACGCCGTCGGTGGCGATCAAGCGGGTCCGCGCCCCGGACGCCTCGCGCAGCCTCGCCTCCAAATCCGTCATGTCATTGTTGGCATAGCGAAATCGCTGCGCTTTGCAGAGCCGAATGCCGTCAATGATGCTGGCATGGTTCAAGGCGTCCGAGATCACCGCGTCTTCCGCCCCCAGCAGCGTCTCGAACAGGCCGCCGTTGGCGTCAAAGCACGACCCGTAGAGGATGGTGTCTTCCGTCCCCAGGAACTCGCTCAGGCCGGCCTCAAGCTCCTTATGCACCCCCTGTGTCCCACAGATGAACCGCACCGACGCCAGCCCGTAGCCCCAGCGGTCCAGCGCCTCGTGCGCCGCCGCCAGCACTTCGGGATGCTCCGCCAGGCCCAGGTAGTTGTTCGCACATAAATTGAGCAGTGGCCCGCCGTCACCGACCCGGATGTGGGCATCCTGCGGCGTCATGATCACCCGCTCGCTCTTGTGCAGCCCCGCCGCGCGAATGCTTTCTAGTTCCCGCGTCAGCCGCTCTTTGGTTGTGCCGTACATGTCGTCGCCTTTCTCGTGCCCCGCCCTGAACGGCGGGGCTATAGAAGTGCAAATCCCCGCCTTCGCGGGCAGAAGAACAGAATGCCAATGGCATTGCGCCCGCGAAGGCGGGAGATTGCTCTACTAAAGCCCAGGGGTTTAGCCCTGGGAAGGCTACACCCACTCCAAGATCACCTTGCCCGACTTGCCCGTCCCCATCACCTCAAAGCCGCGCTCCCATTCGGCCATCGGGAAGCGGTGCGTGATAACAGGCTTGATGTCCAGGCCGCTTTGCAGCATCACGCTCATCTTGTACCACGTCTCGTACATCTCGCGCCCGTAGATGCCCTTGATCGTCAGCATGTTGAAGACGACCTTGTTCCAGTCCACATCAATCGGCCCCGACGGGATGCCCAGCATGGCGATCTTGCCGCCGTGGCACAGGCTGTCAATCATGTCGTGCAGCGCGGCGGGGCTGCCGGACATTTCCAAGCCCACGTCGAACCCCTCCTGCATCCCGAGATGCGCCTGCACATCGGCTAAATTGCCCTCGCGGACGTTCAGCGCGACCGTCGCGCCCATGCGCCGGGCCAGATCCAAACGGTACTCGTTGACATCGGTGACGACGACGAAACGCGCTCCCGCATGGCGCGCGACGGCGGCGGCCATGATGCCGATGGGACCCGCCCCGGTAATCAGCACGTCCTCGCCGAGTATGGGAAACGAGAGAGCCGTGTGGACGGCGTTGCCGAACGGGTCGAAGATCGCGGCCACGTCCAAGTCCACGCCGGGCCGGTGGTGCCAGACGTTGGTCATCGGCAGCGAGATGAACTCGGCAAATGCGCCCGCGCGGCTGACGCCGACGCCCTGCGTGTCTTTGCACAAATGCCGCCGCCCGGCCAGGCAGTTGCGGCAGCGCCCGCAGACGACGTGGCCCTCGCCGCTAACGATCTCGCCGGGGAAGAAGTCGGAGACATTCGCGCCGACGGCGACGACCTTGCCGACGAACTCATGGCCGACGACGAGGGGGACGGGGACGGTCTTCTGCGCCCAGGCGTCCCACCCGTAGATGTGCAGGTCCGTGCCGCAAATGCCCGTCCGCAGGACCCGGATCAGCACATCGTTGATGCCCATAATGGGTTCCGGCACGTCCTCCAGCCACAGCCCCGGCTCCGCCTTGCGTTTGACTAATGCTTTCATGTGTTCGCTTGTGCCTTTCGCGGCCTCCCATCACAAAGATGCGGGCGACTAAAGTCGCGGCAACAAGTTCACAAAACCTGCCTTCGCAGGTTAAGAACCAAGTCAAGTCTTAGTCGCCGAAGGGCGAGGCTTTATTGGGGTGACTTCGTGCCCTTGTTGCCGCGACTTGAGTCGCCCGCTCTCAGCCTCGCGTAAACCTGCCGGACGCCCTCATCCACGGTACGGAAATCCAGGCCCAGTAGGGCGTCCGCGTTCAGCCCCTGCGACGTGTTATCGAAGCGGCTGAAGGCGATCAGGCCGCGCGACAGCGGTGGGTCAGGCAGTTGTTCCAAAACCAAAGCTATGGCGTTCATCAGGCCGACCGGCAGGTGCAGGACGGGGCGGCGCTGCCCCAGGACCGACATCAGCAGGTCCAAAGTTGCGTTCGTACTCAGCGCGTTCGGTCCGCAGGCATCCAACAGCGCGTCCTGTGCGCGTGGGTCGTCCATGGAGGCGGCGACGGCCTGTGCCAGATCGTCAATGTGAATGGGTGACGACAGCGCGCGTCCGTCACCGAAGACCGGCACGACCGGCCCCTGGACGATCATTTCGGCCAGCCGCGAGAAGTAGTGGTCGCCCGGCCCGTAGACGATGGACGCGCGTAGGACCGTCCAGGGAATGCCGCTTTCGCGCACATACCGCTCGGCGGCAAGCTTGGCGTCAATGCCCGGATGCGCGCCGGCCATGTCCTCACGAACTGCCGCCCCGCTGAGGTACACCAGATGCCGGGGCCGCCTGTGCGCCTTGAAAGCTCCAATGACGTTCGCCGCCCCTTCGGCATCCACCTCGCGGAAGGTCTGATGCGCTCTGGGCTTTTCAATGGGAAAGCCGGGGAACTGATGGGCGATGACAACGCCCTCGACGCCCTCCATCGCCGCCACGAGGCTGGCCGGGTCGCGCACATTACCCCGGACGACCGGCACCCCATTCTGCACGCCCGACCGGCGGCTGGACAGGAGACGGATGTCGTGACCGCGCTCCCGCAGCGCCCGCGACGCCGCCCTGCCGATGAAGCCGCAGCCGCCCGTAATCAATATCTGCATCGCTGCTCCCACTCTTCACTCTCACGGATGTGGCGTAAGGCTATCAGGACCGTGGAGCGCCGTGTCGAGGAGACACAAACGCGGGGTTTCTTTTCCTTGTCCGCGAAGGCGGACAATAGGCGCTTCGTCCCACAGCGTAGGAATTCATTCCCACGGTCTTGATGGCCGATGGCACTCCCCACGTTCAGCACTCCCCACGTTCAGCACTCCCCACGTTCAGCACTCCCGCCTGCATCACTTCCGTCACTCTAATTCTTCAATCGCGCCCTGAAGCGCGGGCACAAGCTGCTTCTTCCGGGAGACGATGCCGCCCAGGTCGAACTCGCTGCCGTCGAGCCGCGCGAACGGCAGGCCGCCGAGGATGGCCGCGTCGCCCCGACACAGCAGGCGGCTCTGGATCGTGACCACGTCCGTCACCATCAGGCAGATCAGCGCCAGACCCTCCCGCTCCCGGCGCGCGTCCAGCGCACCGAGCAGGTCCGGCTTGCGTTCGGGCAGCTCCCCAAAGCCCGTGACCTCGACCTGGGCGACGCTGACCGCCTTGCCCGCCATCTCGTAGTTCTTCCGGTCGCCGTCCACGATCTGGTCGGCGGAGCGGTCCACCAGGCCCGGCGAGGCTTGAATGAGGTCCCGGCCGTATTCCCCGATCTCGATCTTGCTCCGACCTGCCAGCCAGTCGGCGGCCCGGCGGTCCCGGTCAGTCACGGTGGGGGAGCGGAAAACGAGGGTGTCGGAAAGGATGCCGGACAGCAGCAGCCCGGCGATGTCGGCGGGGGGCGCAACATGCTCCTGCCGGCAGGCTTCCGTGACCAGCGTACTGGTGCTGCCGACCGGCTCGACGACAAAGGGGATCGGGGCCGCCGTGGACGCATTGCCCAGCCGGTGGTGATCGAGCACGCCGACGATCTCCGCCTCGTCCGCCCCGGTCACGGCCTGCGACAATTCGTTATGGTCCACTAAAATCAGTCGGGCGCGCGGCGGCTCCAGCAGGCAGCGGCGGCTGGCCGTTCCGAGGTAACGGCCGTCCTCGCCGATGACGAGGAACTCCTCACCCCCGCCCCGCAGCAGCGTCCCGCGCCGGTCCCGGATGCGGTCCCCGGACGGCACCGTCGGCAGCTTCTCCACATACGCCCGGCACGTCTGCTCCGACGCCCGCGCCAGCCCGCCGGCCACCTGGGCATAGGCGCGCGCCAGTGCCAGGGGCGTCAGGCCGCCGAGCAGCCTGCCATCCCCGTCCACGACCGGAACCAGCCGCTCGCCCTGCGCCAGGCGCGACATCGCTTCCCCCAGCGGGGCGTCCGGCGTCACCGGCTCCTGGGGCGAGGCGACATGGCCGAACGTCGGCGCGGCGCTGGACAGGACGCGCGGCGGGCGGGTGCCGAAGTAGCCCAGCGCGAACGCGGCCTGCGCTCCCACCTGGCCCGCCCGCGCCGCCACGACTTTGTCAGCGCTCGTCTGGCCCAGGAACCAGGCGTAGCCCAGCGCCGACGCGATGGCATCCATGTCCGGCCGCTGGTGGCCGATCACATAGGTTAATTCCGGGTGCCACGGGTCATGTCTCTCGCGGGTTGGCGGCGGCATGGGAAATTCCTTTCGGTTCTCGTTAGAGTATACCCGGTTCCCCGGCGGCAGGAGAGGAAGGGAGCGGGTCGTAGGGAGCGGGACACAACGAACAAAATCAGAAGCCCTCCGTCACTCTACTGAGCGACGGAGGGCTTCCGGGGTGATGGAGGATAGCGGGCTCGAACCGCTGACATCTTGCATGCCATGCAAGCACTCTACCAACTGAGCTAATCCCCCATGCGGCAACGAGATGTATTATACACGCCCGTGCCGCAAAAATCAAGCCCTCGCCAAGCTTCCCGGCAGGATTTTTGAATTTCACCCCGTCCCATAAGCATCGTTGACGATGGCGGCGATGGTCCGTTCGGGCCTGCCGCCGATGTAGAACCAGAGCAGGTACGCCAGATGCCCCAGCGTCCAGGCCGCCAGCAGGGGCCAGTATAGGCCGAGCGGCGGGTAATGGGGCATCAGTTCGGGCAGGAGCTGCCATGCCCGGTAGGCCGCCAGCCCGTAAGTCAGCACGCCGCCGGCCGTGAACGACAGGGTGCTGGCGCTGATGAAAGTGTACGGGCGGGTCAAGTCCAGCGCGACAAACTTGGGGCCGGGGGTCTTGTAAATGTAAACGTCTTCCATCCGGTGCGCCACCAGGAAGTCGCCGCCCAAAAGCGCGTTGATCTTCTTTTCCAGGGCGGTGGCGTAGATGCGGGCGAACAGGTTGTAGGTCAGCAGGTACGCGCAGAAGAAGCCGGCGTAGACGATGAAGAACGGCAGCACGAAGACCGCCGCCCGCAGCGGGTGGTACAGGCTGACCGCCAGGTTCAGCAGGACCAAGACCGTGAACAGGTGGTTGGCCTGGAAGAACTGGACGTAGTAGCCGTAGTGCATGCCCCGCATCCGCTCAAGCTGGGCTTGGAGGACGCGGAGCTGCGTGTCGGCGAGCTTTTCGGTGTGTTCGGACGCCATGCTGACACTTGTTTCTACTTTTGGCTCTTCAGGAAGGCGTACAGCGGGGCGCTTTTGGCGGCGGGCATGTGGTAGACCGGCATCGGCTTCTGGACATGGCCGCCGTCCTCGGTGACGCCCGTGTTCATCACGCGCTCCCAGGTCGCCAGCGTGTACTGCTTCGTGACGCCGCTGGCGCGGATCGAGGGCGAAAAGCCCTTCTTGCCGGCGTAAGTGGCCGTGTGGCAGCCGTTGCAGCCGTTTTGTTCTGAGATCGCCTTGCCGGCCGCGATCTGCGCGGCGGGGGCAGCCGCCGGCTTCTTGGCGGCCTTCGCGGGGGCGGCCGGGCTGGTGTGAATGCCGGCCAGGGTGACGCACAGGCCGAAAGCCAGGGTCAGGGCGGCGGTGGATGTCATTCGCATGGATCGTTTGCTCCGTGTTGGGGTGTTCAGGTGTGCTCTAGGATAGCACACGACGAAGGGACTGTCAAGCGTCCGCCGTGTTCCGGGTGGCACCCTTTTGGGGCGCAAGGGCGCGGCGAATGGTTCCCCGATGATGGTGGGACGAGGACGGGAAGGAAAAAAGACGGCGCGCGGCTAACTTCCACGGCATCGGGCCGCGTACCAGAACGCAGACATACGCGGACAGAGGAGACACATATGGCAATTGCTTTTCGGATACCCGGCGCGCTGAAAATGCCGCTGCCGGACCTTGCACACTGGGCGGCGGACCACGGCTTCGGCGCCATTGACATCGGCGGCCCGACCCCAGAGTCCGTCCAGGCCGTCCAGGGCGCGGGCTTGGACGTGGGAACCTTTGACCTGGGGGGGACCGGCGGCCTGCTTTCCCCCGACGCCGACGCGCGCCAGGCGGGCGCAGGCCGCATCGCCGAGACGGCCAAGCGCGCCCAGGACCTGGGGCTGACCCGCGCCTTCGGCGTCTTCCTGCCCCAAGACGGCAGCCAGAGGCGCGGCCAAAGCTTCGCGAACTGGGCGCAGGGCTGGCCCGCCGCCAGCGAAGCCCTGGCGAAAGCGGGCGTCGCCTTCTGTATGGAAGGCTGGCCGGGCGGCGATCCGCACTACCCCGCGCTGGGCGTTACCCCCGAGACCGTCCGCGCCATGCTGGCCGTGGACGCCGCCCAGGGCGCGGGCGCCTTGAAGCTCAACTATGACCCCAGCCACCTGGTCCGGGTCGGCGTGGACCCGCTGCGCTTCCTGTCCGAGTTCGGCGCCCATGTCCGCCACGCCCACGGCAAGGACACGGCGCTTGACACGAGCCGCCTGTACGAGACCGGCAACCTGGGCGCGTCCCTGCCCGCCGATTACCCCGGTTCGGCGGCCAAAAACCAGCCCGGCTTCGGCGAAGGCTGGTGGCGCTACTGCATCCCCGGCGACGGCGTCGTGCCCTGGGCCTCGGCAGCGGCGCTCCTGTCCGAAAACGGCTTCAGCGGCCACATCTCCGTTGAACTCGAGGACTTCCGCTACAACGGCACGCGGGAAGGCGAGATGAAGGGCCTGATCCGCTCCCAGCAGTACCTTTCCCGCTTCTTCTGAACCCGGCGCGGGGGCGGGCATGCCCGCCCCCCGTCCCGACAAGGTAAGCCTCCGAGTAGAAAATGCCCGAAGAATAAAGAATGTCAGTGACTTGAGGCATGAAGGGTTTTCGCCATGACTCTCCAGGTCGGCGCGTCCGAGGTCAGCATTGATAGGATAGGCCGCGAGCGTTGTGCCAGAAGAGGACTCCCCCTGGCTCCGGCGGAATGGGAGCCTCAGATGCGGTGTCTCGTCCTGTCTTGTGATGGGCAATGGGTTGTCGTTTTCAACGCCGATTGGGGGCGCTGGCCGAAGCTCTTTGAGGAGGCGCGGCAGGTCGTCGAGGGCAAACTGCCCGGCCAGCCGGTGGAGGTCTTCTGCTGTGCCACCCATGCCAACCACAACATAGATTTTGAGGGGATTGACTGGGGGACATTGAACCCCAAACAGCTTGACAAATTTGACGCGGTCATGTACCGGCAAATCCTGGATGCTGTTGAGGAAGTGTTCCGAAAAGCCTACCAATCCCTGCGTCCCGCGATCCTCTCGGCTGGGCAGGGCGTTTGCTCCGCTGTCAGCGTCAACAGCTTCTGGGGTGAGGGGCATACCGATCCTTCTGTTCATGTCCTGCGGATTGCCGGTCTCGACAATGCCCTTATGGCCGCTGTCGTCAACTTCGGCTGCCGCTCCGATGACTCGACCGGATGGCATGTTTCCGGTGGTTTCGCCGGAGCAATGGAATGTGTCATCCAGAAGATCTACGGTCCTGTTCCCGTTCTCTACTTTGACTCTGCCGGCGGCGATCTCTATTCTGCCGTCGTGCGTAATCCGATCAATTGGGCTGCCGGCGACAAAGCAGATTACATGGAGACTCAAAACCAGATTCTGTCGCGCGAATTTGACCGCATCGGCCGGATGCTTGGCGGCGAAGTCTGCAAGGTCCTGGCTGAACTAGAAGTGGCTGGGGAGACGTTAGAAGCCGACAACCAACGCTGGCGGTATTCGAGCTGGCTGACGCAGGCGAAGGGGACCCGGATCGCTGAACCGACGCTGAGAGCGCTAACACTTCCCTGCCGCCTCTGGCACAAGCCTCTGCCTTCGGTGGAGGAATGTGAGCAGCGGATCAAGGATTTGGACAAGGAGATCAAGCCGCTCCAAAAGGGCCTTCCCTACGAACCCCGTGAGGCGGCGCCCTACGGCATCGTTTCCGAGGACAAGGGCAGTGATCTTTACCGCTGGATGGAACTCTGCGGGGTGCAAAAATACTGGAAAAATGCGATTGCGCGCGCGAAGTGGGTCAGGCGCTATCACAAGGAAAAAGAGCGCACGGGCCAGGTCAAAATCCTGGTTCTCGGCCCTGAGTTGGCAATTGTCGCCTTGCCCGCCGCCCTCTGCGAAGTGACGACATCCACTCTGCGTCAGAGAAGCCCTTTCCCCATCACACAAGTCTGGGGGCACCTCGCCCCGTCGAACTGGAACATTCTTATCCCAGAAGCGGAAAGTACGCTGGGTGGGACCCATGCAGGATGGTGTGACTATGCACAAGACGCCATTGACCAAATGATAGACGAGGTTGTGGATGCGCTTCAGAAAATACATGCTCTCGCCGCGCTAAACGCCGGATCGAGCGGCACAAAGCGGAACCAATAACACACCTGGAAAACGTTATGTGGAAACCCGTAGACACCGAGTTTTTCGTGCCCCTTCTGCCCGTCTCCCTCGTCCAAGTCTCCGGCGGGGGCATGGAACTGACGCGCGCCGCTCTCGAAGCGCTCGGCTGCGTCGTGCTGACCCACCGGGTCGGGACGCCGTCCGACTTCCTGCGGGTGCTGGGCCAGGGCGACCATGCCCCTCGGTACATGGTGATCCTGGGGCATGGGGACGAAAACGGTCTCGTCTTCGGCGAGTATGACCCTGATGTGATTGATGTCTCGATGCTTCGTGATGGCAGCCTGCCGCCCGAAGCGATGGGGCCTCATGTGGATCTGCCCGGCTGCACCGTGATCTCCTATAGCTGCGGGGGCGGCACGGACGCGATGGCCCGCGCCTTCCTGGCGGGCGGCGCGGCAGCCTACATCGGCTGCCGGACTGAAGTGCAGACCGTCGCGCTCACCCTGTTCCTGTTCCACTTCCTGTTCGGCGCGCTCCATAAAAAGCTTTCCGATGCCGACGCCTGGCGGCAGGCCGTCCTCGCCGTGGACCATCCCGAAGTGGACCAGATGCGCTTCTGGCACGGCGATGGCCGGGAAGAGACGTTTTCACGGCCCTGAACCCAAGTCACGGACGACTCCATGCCCATCTACACCATCGGCCACTCGAACCACAGGAAAGATTAGGTGCTTTTTGCGAACATATGCTCTATCTGTCTACCTGTCCGGGTATAATAGCACAACACGTTGAAGGCGTAGGGAATGGAACCGTATTGTGCCACTGAACTCAAGACAAAAAATCATACTACGTTTTTTGCTAAAACAAACAGAAGGGGTTGGACGCACAGCCTTGATGAAATGGTTGTTTTTATTCAGCCGTGAAAATCCATCGAGTGTCAGCAGTTACGACTTCGTGCCATACAAATTTGGACCTTATTCTTTCGAGGCACAACAAAATATCAACCAAACTTTAGCGCTATATGTTGAGGAAGGGGAATATGGCTATCGGTTGCGCCCTGGCGTGCAGGATGAAGTCATCGCGATTACTGATAAGATTAATAGGATGGACTTGCACACCCTCAACACAATCTGGTCCGAGGTCAGTTGCTTACCACGCCAAGTTTTACTGGATCGTGTCTACACCGAGCATCCGTGGTATGCAAGCCGGAGTGAACTAGTCAAGCAAGAGCCGCGACATGATGCTGAACTGGCGATCTATACTTCTGGTTATGAAGGCAAATCGGTCGATGCTTTTCTGAACAACTTATTAGAGCATGGTATACGGGGTGTTCTCGATGTACGTCGGAACGCATACAGCCACAAGTACGGGTTATCAGGTCACGCTCTTCGTGATATTTGCAGTAAACTCGAAATGGAGTATGACCATCTACCGGAACTCGGAGTAGCGTCCGAACTTCGCAAAGATTTATCTGGACCAGATGCCTACACTAAGCTGTTCGACGAATACGAAGTGAAGTTGCCGGAACAAACGAGTGCCTTATCGAAGGCAAGGGAAATTGTTAAACGGCGTCCAACTAGTCTAATGTGTTTTGAAGCTAGTAGCGAATGTTGTCATAGAGGACGGCTCGCTCCGAAGTTAGCTTCTCAGATTAATCTGCTCGTCAAACACTTGTGAGGTAAGCGATGACAACTCAGCGAGTTCTCATAGTAGTCGAAACCTACCCTCATCCTTCACACACTTACCAAGAACTCGTCTGCACCGCAGGCATGTTAGAGGATGGCACCTTCATTCGGCTTTACCCGATTGACTACCGATACCGTCCAAAACATCAAAAATACAAAAAGTACCAATGGATTGAGGTAGATGTAACGAAGAGTAACGATTTTCGTCCTGAAAGCTACCGCCCAAACCTGGACACCTTGCATATTCTGGGCCAACCACTCCCGTCTGATAATGCCTGGGCAGAGCGTAAAAAAATTGTTCTGGCAAAGCCCGTGAAGAGCATGTGTAAATTGCGGGCGGCATATGAGCAAGATCACACTTCATTAGGAATCATCAAACCGCAGAAGATTATGGGGGTACAAGCCAAAGCTGTGGAAAGAGATTGGAAACAATCTCATCAAGCAGCCATAGCTCAATTCAGCTTGTTCGCTCAAGAAAAAAAGCCCTTAGAAAAAATACCATACGAGTTTTCTTATCACTTCTTCTGTGATGAAACCTGCAAGGGCCACACCATGCAGATTACTGACTGGGAAGTGGGAGCACTATTCCTTAAAGAAGTCAAGCGTCTAGGGAGCGAGCAAAAAGCTGTACGAAGTGTTGAGCAGAAGTTCTTTGATGATCTATGCGGCTCTGACAAAGACACCCACTTCTTTGTAGGAACAACTCTGCCTTACAATTCCTGGATTGTGTTGGGTGTTTTCTATCCCAAGAAGATCATGGAACTGCCTGAGCCAAAGCGAACCGAGCCAAAGCAGACTTCGATGGATTTTTGACAGGAGTATCCGACTAGATGAACCCGATTTCCCCAATCCGCAATGCGGACCGCATGACCTTTCGCTCTTCCCTCTTTAGGCGTCTGTGTCTGTCGGGCTTGCTCCTGGCCGCAGCGGTCGCATTGCCGCTGTCCGCTCATGCACAAGGCCCGACGACCGCCGTGAGAGCGGGGGACTTCCTCCGAAGCATCGGTGCGAACTCCTCCATTTCCCGTCGGGGGGAAACGCTACGAGACACCATCAACGCCGCAAAATATATTGGGCTTGGCTGGATCAGGGCGGGCTATGAGGGCGACATCCCTATCAAGGACCTGGTTGATCTCCACACCCAAGCCGGGGTCCGCTTTAGTTACGGCCTGGGGAGCGGCGGTGCCGATATTCCCAGGCTGCTCGCGGGGGGCAGGCAATTGGCGGCGGCAGGCGCTTTGCTGGCCTTGGAAGGACCCAACGAGCCGAACAACTGGGGCGTCACCTATGGAGGCGAGGCGGGCGGTGGCCGAGCGCCCTCCTGGCTGGCGGTGGCGAAACTGCAACGGGATCTGTACCAGGCCGTCAAAGGCGACCCGGCGCTGAAGGAATATTCTGTCTGGAGCATCAGCGAGAACGGGGCAGAGACCGACAACGTGGGGCTGCAATTCTTGACGGTCCCTGCGGGTGCGGGCTGCCTGATGCCGGACGGCACGCGCTATGCCGATGCGGCGAATGTCCACAACTATATCTACCACCCGAACTCTCCCGGCCTGGAGGACAACAAGACGTGGAACGCCGCCGATCCCAGCCCGGCCTGTAAGGTGGACGGGCTTTACGGGAACTACGGCTCGACCTGGGCGCACCACTATCCTGGTTATTCCAACACGGCACTTGTCAAGCTGCCTCGGGTCACTACGGAGACCGGCGGGGCTATCAGCGGGGTCATCACTGAGGAGATACATGCCCTGAACCTTCTGAGCATGTATCTGGATCAGTTCAAGCGAGGCTGGAGTGACACCGACGTTTACCTGCTGAGAGACCGGAGCGATGAAGCCGGCAATCAGCAGTTCGGCTTCTACAGACCGGACTATACGCCGCGAAAAGCCGCCGTCTATCTCCACAACCTGACGACGATTCTGGCTGACCGCGGCTCCCTGAAGACGCTGGGGAAACTCAACTACTCGATTCCGAATGAGCCGGCCACCGTGCATGATCTGCTCCTACAAAAGAGCAGCGGCGCGTTCGAGCTAGTGGTGTGGGATGAGCAGGTCAGCGGTACAAGCAGTGTCAAAGTAAGTCTCGGTCGCGCTTACCCCTCGGTGAAAGTGTACGATCCGACGGTCGGCACGACGCCGACGCAGACGCTCCGCCATGTCACTTCACTCCCGTTGACATTAAGCGATCATCCGGTAGTCATAGAGATTTCAAAGAGTGCCGGACCTGAGCGTCGCTGATCAACCGTTGCGCTGAACGAAACCACGGCTGGAAATAGGGTAGGAACAACACAATGGCATATTACTTAGGGCTGGACATCGGGACGAGCGGGACGAAGGCGCTTCTGATTACCGAGGCCGGGCGGCCGGTGGCGTCGGACACGCAGGAGTATCCGCTTTACACGCCCCGGCCCCTATGGGCGGAGCAGGACCCGGAGGATTGGTGGCAGGCGGTCGTGCTGACCACCAAGAACGTGCTCCAAAAGGCCGGGGTTAAGGGCGAGGAGATCGCGGGCATCGGGCTGTCCGGGCAGATGCACGGGTCAGTGTTTCTCGATAAAGATAATAGGGTCCTGCGGCCCGCGCTGCTCTGGTGCGACCAACGAACGCAGGCCGAGTGCGACTGGATCACGGCCCAGGTGGGGCGCGAGAACCTGGTGGAGTATATCAGCAACCCGGTACTGACGGGGTTCACGGCCCCAAAGATCGTCTGGCTCCGTAACCATGAGCGGGAAACATATGACCGGGTGGTCAAAGTCCTGCTGCCCAAAGATTATATTCGCTACAAGCTGACCGGCGTTCATGCCACGGAGGTGTCGGATGCCAGCGGGACGGCATTGTTAGACGTCAAGAACCGGCGCTGGTCGGAGGAAGTCTTGGAAGCGGCGGGTATCCCGCGCTCGTTCATGCCCGAATGCGCCGAAAGCGTCGAGATCACCGGCCATGTCCATGCCCAGGCGGCGGCGCTGACCGGCCTGGCCGTGGGGACGCCCGTGGCGGGCGGCGGCGGGGACCAGGCGGCGGGGGCGGTCGGCAGCGGCATCGTCGAAACCGGCGTCGTGTCCAGCACCGTCGGGACGAGCGGCGTCGTGTTCGCTTACTCGGACACGCCCGCGACCGACCCCAAGCTGCGCGTCCACACCTTCTGCCATGCCGTGCCCGGAAAGTGGCACACCATGGGCGTCGTCCTGTCGGCGGGCGGGTCCCTGCGCTGGCTGCGGGACACGTTCTACCAGCCGGAAGGCGTCGTCGCGAAAACCATCGGCGACGACCCGTACAACCTCATGGCGGAGGGCGCGCAGCACATCCCGCCCGGTGCGGAAGGGCTGATCTTCCTGCCCTATTTGACGGGCGAGCGGACGCCGTACCCGGACGCCAACGCGCGCGGGACGTTCTTCGGGATCACCCTGCGGCACGGTCGCCGGCACTTCGCCCGGAGCGTCTTTGAGGGCGTCGCCTATGCGCTCAACGACACGTTCCAGATTTTCCGCGAGATCGACGTCCCGGTCACGCAGGTGCGCGCGTCCGGCGGCGGCGCGAAGTCCGCCGTGTGGCGTCAGATCCATGCCGATGTGACCGGGCATCCGCACGTCACGCTCTCGGTGGACGAAGGCCCCGCCCTGGGCGCCGCCCTGCTTGCCGCGGTCGGCACAGGGGCCTATCCCACGGTCGCCGACGCCTGCCGCGCCGCCATCCAGACGGTCGCCCGCACCGAGCCGGACGCGGCGGCACACGGCGAGTACCAAAAGTATTACGGCATCTACCAAGCGCTGTACCCCGCCCTCAAAGACCAGTTCGCGGCGGTCTCCGAAGCGGTGGGCTGACCCATCTTGCTGCCGGCGAGAAAGAAGCATTCATGGCCCGCTCCTTCGGAGAACCCCTGACCAAGCTGCGCGCCGTTCCCATCCTGGACAACGGCGAGCCGCTCCTCGACCCGCGCCCCTTGTCCCCCCGCATCCACTTCGCCGAGAAGCACCCCAAGTTCTCGGACATGCCCCGGACGCCCAAAGTCCGTCAGAGCGTCGCCGAGAAGCTGGCCGAGGCCGCCGAGGCCCTGCCGAACGGCGTTGACTTGGTCATCATCGAGGGCTTTCGTCCCCTCGCCCAGCAGCGGTTCATGTACGAGCAAATCAAGGCCGACTTCGCCCGCCGTCACCCCGAATGGAACAAGGCCACCCTGCACCGAATCACCAACACCCTGTCCGCCCCGCCCGACGACCCCTGCCCGCCCCCGCACACGACCGGCGGAGCCGTAGATCTGTCCCTGATCCACGTCAAAACCGGCGAATGGCTGGACATGACCTCCCCCTTCGAGATGGACGAGACCAGCGCCCCCGGAGACACACCCGGCCTGAGCGCCGAGGCCCAGGCCAACCGCCGCCTTCTCTTCGCCGTATTGGAGCCGACCGGCTTGACCAACTACCTCGGCGAGTGGTGGCACTGGTCCTACGGCGACTCCGGCTGGGCCTTGCGCGTTGGGGCCGCTAAAGCCCTCTACAACCGCCTGCCGGAAGACTGACAAAGCCCCTCTCATCAAGAGACCGGGCTTCTGCGTTGGCGGCCGCCGTCACCCTCGTTTTCTATGCCGTCACCCTCGTTTCCTATGCTGGCGGCGCACTGCCAGCAACCTGCCCAGGAACAGCAGTGCGCCTAGACTCTGCCGCTCAGTCATGGCTTTTCCCAGCCCACTTTCTCCCGGCTCATTTGCCCCGGCGGTGCAGATTCCATGCAAATTTGCCGAATGGAAAAAAGTGACGTATAATAAAGCCTCGGCTTGCGCCACATTTTCGTCTTCATTAGACAAGAGGCCCCTCGCGCATGGATTGGAAGAAGTCCCTGTTGACAAGCACCGAATTCTGGACCGGAGTGGGATTGAGCCTGGCCGGCGTGGCCGCGCTCGGCCTGGGCGCGCACGGCGTTCTCGCGCAGGCACTGGCCCCGTTCGGCATCGGGCTGGTCCTGAGCGATGTCCTGACGAAAGCAGCGAAGGCCGCCCGCCAGCGCGTGAAAGTCCGCGTCCGGCGCGACGACGATCTTTAGAAATCAGCCCATCCTATGTCCACGCCCCGCCGCCTGGTTGTCGCCGTCACCGGCGCCAGCGGCGCCCTGTATGCCGTCCGTTTCTTGCGCCAGGCCGCGCGCCATTATGACGAGATTTACGTCATGCTCTCCGACAACGCCCCCGCCGTGTTTGGGGCCGAGACCGGCAGGCGGCTGACGCGGCCTTACACGGCCCAAGAGTATTTGGGAGGCGACGAAGAATACGGCAGCATCCGCTTCCTGGACACCAAGGACTACTTCACGCCCCCCGCTTCCGGCTCGTTCGTCCACGAGGGCATGGTCATCATCCCCTGCTCGATGGGGACCCTGGGGCGGATCGCCGGCGGCATCTCCAATGACCTGACCACGAGGGCGGCCGACGTCTGCCTGAAGGAGCGTCGCAAGCTCATCCTGGTCGCCCGCGACACGCCTCTGAACCTCATCCACCTACGGAACATGGTCGCCGTGACCGAGGCGGGCGCGGTTGTCCTGCCCGCCGTCCCCGCCTTCTACCACCAGCCCAAGACGGTCGAGGATTTGGTGGACACGGTGGTTGCCCGCGTCCTGCAAAATTTAGGCGTTTCTCAGGACATCCAGCCGCAGTGGGGCGTGGACGAAGACTGACGCCGCGTGCGAGAAAACGTGCTATAATAGCGGCATGAAAACGATGATGCCTCTGCTGCCGCTTGCCGAATGGACACGGATTATGCAGTCCCTGGAAGAAGACATCACGCGCTGGTCCCACGAACAAGGCTGGCAGGTTGAGGTGAGGGAGGCCGGGCTTACCGGGTTCTTGGACAGCTACCAGCGTGAATTCGTTCCGCGTACTCTCGTTATTCAGACTCCAAATGGCCGCCTGATGCTGGAAACGCTTCCCCATGAGTCGGATGGAAGGGGACGAGCCAAACTCTATGCGTGGCCCACTCTTTATCGGGTATGGCTCCGCCACAGTGAACGGCGCGGCGCATGGGAGATATGGACAGACTCAGGCATACCGATCCGTCAGGAATGGAACGCCGAGACGTTTGTGACGCTCGCCAACGACCTGCTGAATGCGGATGAGTGACGTTTATGTCGGCCTTTTAGAACGTGTGCATCAGGAATTCGATGCCGCACACGACGCATTGGTTTATGTAGAGCAGAACTGGTACAGAAAGAACGTCTTTCTAGACATTCCAGGGAGTAGCTTACCAGACATGGGCCGGGCCGCCAAACATCAGGAAGCTGTCTATTTCATCCAGCTGTTCAGCACGTTCGAGGCCATCCTGAAGGAACACCTGGCACAGCATCACCCCCAAATCACGGTTCCCGAAGAGGCCCGCGCGGTCTGGCTGATCGACCGTGTCGCGCAGCGGCAGACCCCACCGATCACGGCGGCATTAAGAAGCCGTGTGCATGATGTCCGCCGCTACCGGAATTACTTGACGCACCTCAACGACAGGCCGCCGTCCCCAATCCCTTTCACAACCGCGCTGGCGCGACTGAACAAGTTTGTGGACCATCTGCCGGAGCCTCGCTGAACAACCCTTATGAACAATCCAGAAAACAGCGGCGCGTATGCGCGGGCGGGCGTGGACATTGACGCGGCGACGGATGCCGTGGGGCGCATGACCTCGCACATCCGAACGACGCTGACACCGGGCGTTTTGACGGATGTGGGCAGCTTCGGCGGCATGTTCGCGCTGTCGGCCCTGGGCGCTTTGGAAGACCCGGTGCTGGTGTCGAGCATTGACGGGGTCGGGACCAAGCTGAAGATCGCATTTGCCACCGGGCGGCACGACACGGTGGGGCGGGATTTGGTCTCGCACTGCGTCAACGACATCCTGGTGGGCGGGGCGCGCCCGCTGTTCTTTTTGGACTATTTCGGGACCGGCAGGCTGGAGCCGGGCGTGGCCGCCGACGTGGTGAAGGGTCTGGCGGCGGGCTGCCGGGCGGCGGGGTGCGCCCTGATCGGCGGCGAAACGGCGGAAATGCCGGGGCTGTACGGGGCGGGCGAGTATGACCTGGCGGGCTGCATCGTCGGGCTGGTGGAGCGGGCGAAGGTGGTGGATGGTGCTAATGTGACGGCGGGGGATGTCGTCCTGGGCCTGGCCTCGGAGGGGCTGCACACGAACGGCTACTCGCTGGCGCGTCAGGCGCTGCTGGAAGACGCCCGCATGGCACTGGACACTCCGGTTTCCGAACTGGGCGGCGTGACGCTGGGGGAGGCGCTGCTGTGGCCGCACCGCTGCTACGCACCCGCCGTCCTGCCGCTCCTGGACCCTTCTCCCAGCCCGATCAAGGCGATGGCGCACCTCACGGGCGGCGGGTTTGTGGACAACATCCCGCGCGTCCTGCCCCCCGGCGTCGGTGTTCAGGTCAATCGGGGCGCGTGGGACGTGCCGCCGCTCTTCCGTCTCATTCAAGATAAAGGCGGCGTGTCCGAGGCGGAGATGTTCCGCGTGTTCAACATGGGCATCGGGTTTGTGCTGATTGTCGGCCCGGAGGCGGTGGACGAGACGCTGGCGCGGCTGCGGGCGGCGGGCGAGACAGCCTACCGGCTGGGGGAGGCCGTGGCGGGCGAGGGCGTGACGTTCACCGGCGGCTGATGGACCGGCGGCTGGTGGAAAGGTTTATCTATGTACCTCCTCGCACTGCGGCACCTCTTGTTTGCGTTCTCCGTTCTCGTTGTGCTCATTGCTCTTGCGGCCCCGTCGGCGGCAGCACCCGGTAGGCCCACACAATCCCTCGGCGCGTTCATCACGCCGGCGGACGCCTGGGCTTCGAGTTCGCAGACGGCGGCGGGGCGGACGCCGCGCAAGTTGATTGACGGATCGGGCTGGGGCGAGACGGCAAGGGGCAGCGGCGTCTATGTGCATACGAGCGACGTTGCCGGCGACAGGAACTGCATGTGGAACGGCGGCCCGGCCTCGTGGCTGGTCTTTGACCTGGGCAGGCCGTGCCGCGTCAACGGCGTCTATGTCTGGAACTACAACGAGGGCGGCGGCTGGAACAGCCGGGGCGTGAAGGGTTTGGCGATCCTGGTCTCGGTGGACGGCAAAGAGTTCCGGCCCATCGGCACGTTCACGCTGGCGGAAGCGTCGGGGCGGGACGACGACGCGGGCCAGACGGTCCCCTTTCCTGCCGTCGTCCAGGCGCGCTACTTCAAGTTCCAGATCCTTTCCAACTACCGGGGCGGCGAGAGTTCAGGGCTGGCTGAGGTGCGCTTCAGCAACGCCGAGGCAAAGGCCGTGAGACCCATTGCGTGGAAGCCAACCTATGCCCGCCCGCGCTACCCGCGTCGGCCCTTGGGGCAGCCGCTGGCCGGCGCGGAGAACATCGTGTATCCCACCGACGCGGGCATCGTGGACGTCACGAAGGCCCCTTATTTCGCCAAAGGCGACGGCAAGGCCGACGACACGGCGGCGATCCAGAGGGCGCTGGACGACCACCCAAACCAGGGCGCGATCGTCTACCTGCCCAACGGCATTTACCTCATCTCCGACACTCTGCACTGGCCGCACGGCGGCAACCCCGGCGGTGAGGAGAAGGAGACCGTGCTGCAAGGGCAGAGCCGGGCGGGGACTGTCATCCAACTGCGGGACGCCTGCCCCGGCTTCGGCAGTGCGCGGCCCCCGAAGGCAGTAATCTACACGGGCAAGCGGCCCGCGCAGCGGTTCGGCAACGAGATACACAACCTCACCGTGGACACGGGCGCGGGCAATCCGGGCGCGTGCGGCATCCAGTTCATCGCCAACAACCAGGGGGGCGTCTACGACGTGTCCATTGTGTCAGGAGACGGGCAGGGCGTGATTGGGCTGGACCTGGGCTACACGGACGAGCAGGGACCATGCCTGATTAAGAACGTCTTGGTGCGCGGCTTCGACCTAGGCGTCCATGTCGCCACGTCCGTTGACAGCGAGACACTGGAACACGTCACCTTGGAGTACCAGAACAGGGCTGGCATCCGCAACGACGGCCAGCCCTGCACCGTCCGCGACCTCCGTAGCGTGGGCGCCGTGCCCGCCTTTGTCGCGGCGGGCGGCTTCTCCGTGCTGGTGGGGGCGCACCTGAAGGGGATTGGGGCGGCGTCCGAGCAGCCCGCCGTGGTCGTCGAGGCACCGCTGTCGGCGCGGGACATCCAGACGACGGGGTACAAGATCGCGCTGGCCGACCGGGTGGGGAGCCGGCGCGATCTGGCGGGGCCGAATATTCCTCTGTTCCTGAGCAAGCCTGCCACAAGCCTCTTCGGTTCGCCCGGCCCGCCGCTCACCCTGCCGGTCCGCGAGACGCCGGAGGCCCCTTGGGACAAGCCTTCGGCGTGGGTCGCGCCGCAGAAGTTCGGGGCGCCGACGGGCGCGGGCGACTGGAGCGGGGCCATCCAGCAGGCCATCGATTCGGGCGCGACCACGGTTTATCTGCCGCGCGGGGATTACCGGGTCGGGCACACGGTCGTCATCCGGGGCAACGTCCGGCGGATCATCGGCTGCAAGGCGAACCTCAACATCATCGCTCCTCTCAACGGGCAGGCGCAGCCCGTCTTCCGATTTGGAGACGGGGCGCAGCCGGTCGTGACGGTGGAGGGACTGAACACGGATTTCGGGGGGGGGCCTTTTATTTTCTGGGGGACGAATCGGCGCGGACGCTGGTCCTGCGTCGCCTCGCGATCAACTTTCAAGCGGCGGACGCCTTCCATGGGCAGGGGCCAGGGACGGTATTCTTGGAGGACGTCGTCGGGCGCTACTTCCGGTTCCACGGCGAGACCGTCTGGGCACGGCAGTTCAACCCGGAGGGGGACGGGCTGCACGTCCTGAACGACGGCGGGACGCTGTGGATACTGGGGCTTAAGACGGAGGGCGGCGGGACATTGCTGGAAACGAGAAATGACGGGCGGACGGAGCTGTTGGGAAGCTTCAGCTACACCACCGGGGGCGGCAAGCTCGCACCAATGCTCGTCGTGGATAACTCCCAGGCGGCGTTCAGCTTCAGCGAGGTCTGCTACTCCGGCGACCCGTTTACCGTGATCGTCCGCGAAACGCAGGGTGCGGAAACGCGCGAGATGACGATGGCCGACCCGCGCTGGGGCGGCCACTTGACGCTGTTCACGGCGGGTGGCCCGGCCCGCGCTAACCCCGCCGCTTCGCCCAGGTGATCGCCGCGCCGACGGCGAGGGCGACGGCGGCGGCCTGGAGCGGGAACGGGTCGGGGGCGGGCGGCGGGACGGAGACGATGCCGTTCTCGTCCGTCCGAGCCGGGCTGCCGACATAGCGGCCATGCACAGGCGGAGTGAAGTTGTCCGCCAACCGTTGGAGGTCCGGGGCGACGTCCGGGCCGGCCAGCGGGCGCCCGTGGCCGCAGCCGGTGGTGAGGGGGCGGAGTGAGGCCAGGAGTTGGACGGACTGCTCGGCCGCCGTCCAGTCGCAGGTGAACGGCGCCGGCGGGCGGCAGATTTCGGGCCGTTTCGTCACCAGGGCGGGGAGCGAGTCCACGTCGACCGTGGTGAAGGCGTCGCCAGCCAGTAGGGCGGCGTCATCGGGGCGGAAAAAGGAGACGTGGCCGGGCGAATGTCCCGGCGTCGGGCGCCACTCCCAGTCCGGCAGGCCGGGCACGACGCCGCCTCCGGGCAGCGGCAGGACGCGGCTGCCGAGGTCCCGCCGGTTCCTGGGGATGAGGCGCGAGATCATCGCCATGGCGCCGCCGACGGTGGGGTCTTGGGGGGGATATTTGGACTGGCCGGTGAGGTACGGCAGTTCGAGCGGATGAGCATAAATGGGAACGTTCCAAGCGTCCGACAGCGCTTGGGCGGAGCCGACATGGTCAGTGTGGCCATGGGTCAGCAGGATGGCTTCGGGCCGTGCCTTCGCGCCGTAGCGCGCCCGAGCCGCCGCCTGGATGCGGCCTGCCGTTCCCGGCGTCCCCGCATCCACCAGCACCCACGGGCGGCCCGGCGCCCCCACAAAATACACGTTCTCGATGGACAGCGGCAGCGCTGCGACGTTGGGCGCGATCTCCTGCATGACGTTCTAGCCTTCCCGCGTTCCGTCTTTAATCTCGTCTTTGTTCAAGCGACCAAGATAGTCGGCGACGACATGAACCAGGTGCTCCGGGCTGAACGGCTTGGTGATGTACTCATCCACGCCGATCTCGACGCCCTTGCGGATGTCTTCCTCCTGGGCTTTGGCCGAGAGCATGATGATCGGGAGCGCCGCCGTCGCCGGATCGGCCCGCACGGCCCGCGCCACCTCGTAGCCGTCAATCCGGGGCATCATGATGTCCAGCAGGACCAGGTCGGGGGTGTGCGCGCGGATCTTTTCCAGCGCTTCTTCGCCGTTGACGGCGACCAGCATCTCATGCCCCTGCCGCGCCAAGATAAACTCCATCAGCCGCACAATAGTCGGCTCGTCGTCCACCACCAATATTTTATACGCCATGTGCCTCTTCCTCAAACCTCGTCGTTCGCCCTTATCCTACCCGCCCTTATTGTACCTGACCGGCACGGGCATACAGGACGGGCAGAGAAATCCGTGAGGCGGGGAGCGGGAGGAGACAGGGACCGGCTAATCGGCTTCAGGGGGTTCGTTCCCGCCGACCAATTCGTACCAGGTGTTGCGGCCGACGATGCCATCGGCGGTGTGCCCAGTTCGCGATTGCAGTTTCCGCACCGCCGCCTTCATTACCGCCGCCTTCATTTGGGGGCCGAAGATGCCGTCCACGGCCACGGCATAGCCTTCCTTCCCCAACTCGACCTGCGCCGCTTTGACGGCAGGGCCTTTGCTGCCTTGCCGCAGCGGGACGAGGAGGCTCTCCCAGGCGGAATTGTTCGTCTGCCTACTGGCGACGAGGTGATGCGCGCGCTGGAACTGCTGCAAAACCTTCTCGGTGGTACGCCCGAAGACGCTGTCCACCGGCAGCGAGCAGCTATGCGCGCGCATCAAATGCTGGATTGTGGTGACATTGTAAGCGTGGTCGCCGCGCCCGGAGATAGACCAGTCCCGCAGGGGGCCACCTGGGCCGAAAGAATCAGAGGCCCTAGAGGGCGACACGATGAGCGCCGCGAGGGGCGTCCGAGGGAACCGAGCGCGCATGAGGACCGCTCCTGGAAGACGTGCCATTTCCCGGACGGCGCAGAATCGCCGCCCAGCACGGGCATTATAAACGCACACCGCAGGTTTGTCAACCAGGTGGACACGGTATACTCTTCCTGACGCCTGTGTTCCAAGAGGCGTATTAGAAGCGAGGCTTTTCATTGAATAAAGACGTGCAGGGGTTAATCTACGGCGCGAGCATCGTGTCCATCATCACGGCGATCTATATGTACGCGACCGGCAAGAAGGACACGGGCATTTTTATCGGCCTGTGGGCGCCCACGTTCCTGTCACTGGGGACGTTCTACAACACCGAAAATCGGGTGGCGAAGGACGAGAGCGCCCCATAAGCGGCGCGGGCGGAACGGGAAGAGCAAGACACGCAGGGGTGGCCTCGCAGCCGCCCCTTGTTATGCCCCACTCCGTTGTAGGGTTGGCATCACCACTCCGCCTGCGCTGTGATCATCTCCCACAGGAGGAAGTCCAGGTAGACGCGCCCCATCGGGCAGGCGGGGTGGTCGGCGATGTACGCTTCCGCCCATTCCAGTTCGCGGGCCAGCATCAGGAAGTTTTCTTCCGCCGCCGTCCACAGCGTTTCGGCCCCGTTTTCATCCACTCTTTTGTCATTCACCGTCGCATTCCCCCGTCTCACAGCATTTCCAGAGCCATTATAAACCATCGCCGGGCCGCCTTCAACAGCAAAAGTACGAGTTTTCCCTGTCGGATTCGGCGGCAGGCAGAGCAACAGCCCGGCCACATGCTCTGAGACCGGGCGGCATCTGCCTTGCGGCACTCAATGGTAGACCTTTAACTCTTCCTGCGCGGCTGCTGCCACTTGGTTATCGCCCAATGCCGCCGCGTTTGGGTCAGCACCGAACTCCGGCAGTAGGACTATGAGGTAGGGCTTGCCCCGTTGGTATCGGCGTCCTGATAGTTGAGCAGGTGCGCCGCACGGTGGTAGACCGTCAGCGCCTCCGGCTTCTGTCCCGCCTTACTCAGCAGCGCGAACTCCATCAGCCGGGCGACGTCGTTCGTTTGGGCATTCCATTGGGTGTGTGGCGAGTTGTCGGCGAAGGTCGCGGTGCGGTAGTATCGGACGGCGCTGGCCGTGTCTCCAGCGACATCGGCGGCCTTGCCCAAACCATAGAGGGCTGTGGAGTTGTCCGGCCACAGGTCCAGCGCCTGCTGATAATGGGTGGTCGCCTGCGGCCTGTCCCCTCGTTCGGCGGCTTCGTCGCCTGCTTTGGCGAGGTCTACGCTTTTGTCGAGCCAGCGAAAGCTGTCCAGAGCCGCGACGGCACCGCCCGCCAAAGAGACGGCAAGTGTCGCTGAGAGAAGTCCGAGGTGAGTCTTCATGGGCTTGTCCTGAGCGTATCCATACTTACGGGCCGACCATTCTCCTGACGCGGAGGGCAGTCACGTCTTGCTTTAGCCATTTTGAGGACAGTATGAAGCACATCAGCCGTGATGTCAAGTAATTTTTTGCCAAGCCGCGCCGCCCGGCCAAAGGCGGTCGGCGGCTTTGGAACTTCGCGGGGGCGCCGACTGTTCCCCCTTTAAGAACAGTTGAAGAATGTCACGCGGCTGTGGAACAATGGGAACATTGCGAGAGTCGAGGACGTATTGGGAGGGGAGGACGCAGACCATGGCAGAAGTGGCCGAGGCCGTACCGGGACAGTTAGGAACGATCGCGCGCGAGCAGCCAGGCCGCCGGGCCGAGTTCGACCGGCTCGTTGAGCGCTACCACAAGCAGGCTTACAACATCGCCTATCGCATGACGGGCAACCATGCCGATGCGGAGGATCTGACGCAGGAAGCGTTCGTGCGCGCTTTCCGGTTTTTCGGCAACTACCGCCGCGACTGGCCTTTCGACAACTGGCTGTACAAGATCATGTCCAACCTATTCGTGGACGATCTACGGCGGCGTCCCAAGGCGCACTTGCAGTCGCTGGACCAGCCGCTGGACCTGAGCGGCAGCGGGGATGTTTACCTGGAGATTCCCGACGCGGGGGCGAACCCGGAACGGCTGGTGATGTCGCACGAGCTGGATGAGCACATCCAGCGCGCGCTGAACGGCCTGCCCAACGACTTCCGCATGACCGTAGTTTTGGCGGACATCGAGGGCCTGTCTTACGAGGAAATCAGCGTCGCCATGAAATGTTCGCTGGGAACGGTCCGTTCGCGCCTGCACCGGGGCCGAAAGTTGCTGCGGGCCAAGATCGCGACCTTCGAGCGCGAGGGAATGCTGCCTGTCGGCAGCGCGTAGCGTCCGGCGCTGCTGACCCCACCCATACTCACGATGCAGGAGTACGCCGACCCTTGAACTGCCACCGCGCCCGACAACTCATCTCGCCGTACCTAGACCAGCAGCTCACCGGGCGGGAGATGCTGGCTTTGCAGCGGCACTTCTCCGAATGCACGTCGTGCGAAGCCGAGCGGCGCTCGATCCGGCAGGTCAAAATGCTGCTACGCGCGCTGCACCAGCCGCGTCCCCGTCCCGACCTCCCCAACGTGCTCTCCGTGCGTCTGGCGGAAGCGGAGCAGCCCCTGTGGCGCGTCCTGTCTTTGACCCTGACTCCGTCCCGGCCCGCGCGTCCGCCGCGCGGACGGCGTTTGGCAACCGCGCTGGCCCTTTCCTGCCTGACCGTCCTTTCCTTTGCGGCGACCTGCCTCGCCCCCGCCTCGCGCGACAACGTCCTGACCGCGTCTGGGTTCTTCCTGCCGACAGGGCCGATCTCGACGCCGCCGATGCTGGTGAACGAGGCAAGCCCCACCCTGCTGACCACTGCCCCTCGAAACAACCTTTTGGATCTGACCGAGGCCGACGCGCTACGGCGCGAACGGCTGTTTGTCGGCCACTACGAGGCGCCCGCACCCGTGGAGCTGAGGCTGTCGAATCCTCCCTACGATCAGTCGCCCGGCTACGCCCAGGGACAGGCCGCGTTCGCCGCCTACCGGACCCGCTAGAACCAGGCCCGCGCAAGCGGCGCTTTCCTATAGAGAGAACATCCCAAACATGCCCGCGTCCCGTTCGCGTCTCCGGCGCTCTTTTGTCCTCCTGCCGCTGCTGGCCGGGCTGGCCGCCTCCGCCATCCCCCATCCGACCCAAGCCGCACCGACCGCCACGGCAGGGACCATCCCCAGCCCGCCCACCACCGCCGAGCAGAAGTCTCTGCTGATGCAGATGCAGGATGCCTTCACCAACATCGCTCAGACGGTCGAGCCGACCGTCGTCAACATCAAAGCGGAGCGGCTGCGCGGCACGGACGGGGCGGACGGCGGCGATTCCCCTGCCCCGGCGCCTCGCCGGCGCGGGGGAATCGCACCGGGCGGCCCCGGCCTGCTGTTCCCCATGCCGCGCCGGTCCCAAGCGACTGGGTCCGGCGTCATCGTGCGCGCGGACGGCTACATCCTGACCAACGACCATGTGGTGGAAGGAGCGAACGGCGGGGTCGTGACGGTGACTCTGGCCGACGGGCGCGAGTACCAGGGGAGAGTCTATGCAGACTTCAAGAGCGACCTCGCCGTTGTCAAGATTGATCCCGGCGCGACTGCGCTTCCGGTCGCCGGCTTCGCCGACTCCGGCGCGGTCCGTCCGGGCCAGTGGGCGGTCGCCATCGGCAGCCCCTTTGATTTGCAGAACACGATGACGGTCGGCGTCATCAGCGCCGTGGGCCGCCACCAGAGCATCGGCGGCGAGTCGTCGGCTCGCTACTACCCGGACCTGATTCAGACCGATGCCGCCATCAACCCCGGCAATTCGGGCGGGCCGCTGTTCAACATTGACGGCAAGGTGGTCGGCATCAACGTCGCCATCGAGTCGCCGGTCGAGGGCAGCGCGGGCGTCGGCTTCGCCATCCCCAGCGACATCGCGCAGTCGGTGATGGGTTCGCTGATCCAGTCCGGCCGGGTGACGCGGGGCTATCTGGGCATCACGCCCGAAGACCTGACGCCCGCCATGCAGACGCAGTACGGCCAGAAAGACGGTGCGTTCGTCCGCGACGTAAACCTCGACAGCCCGGCCGGCAAGGCGGGGCTGCAAGCGGCGGACATCGTCACCTCCTACGACGGCAGGCCCGTCCACAGCGAGGTCGCCCTGCGCGAGATGATCAGCGCGACGCCGCCCTTGAAAACGGTCGCCATCGCCTATGTCCGTGATGGCCGGCCCGGCGCGGCCTCCGTCACCCTAGGTACGGCGCCCGTCCTGCCCACCGAGGCCCCGCCCGCCGCCGCGCCTGCCAAGCCCGCCGTGCCGGCCGCCGTCATTCTGGGCCTGAACGTGCGCGACCTGAAGGCGAGTGACCGCGTGAGCCTGAGCCTGCCCCCGACCACGACCGGCGTCTTCATCATCGGCACGGACTCCGGCAGCCCGGCTGAGATGGCAGGATTGACGGCGGGCCTGACTCCGAACGGCACTTTGAACGGCGTGGTGCTGCAAAAGATTGGGCGGAAGACGATCACCAGCAAGGCGGACTACACGCAAGCCGCCGCCGCGCTTGCGTCCGGGGCGGGCACGACGCTGGTGCTGCTCACCTCGGACAACGGCCAGCTCCACCAGACGGCGGTGACGCTGCGCCTGTAATCTAAAGAAAGTCGTAATATCCGCCCCTAGCCCTTGACAACGGGTGGCGGGGCGGGTATACTCCTACTCGTAACGCAGACAGCGACGCGGGGTGGAGCAGTCCGGTAGCTCGTCGGGCTCATAACCCGAAGGTCGTAGGTTCAAGTCCTACCCCCGCTCTTCATTAGGCCACTCTCAGATCATTCTGAGAGCGGCCTTTTTATATCTGCCATGTTGTGCGTCCAGCCGAAAGTACGGCGGCTGGGCCTGGTCAGTGTAGGTGGATTTCTTTTTAGGCATGATGGGAGTTCCAGGGAGGGGGCGTCACCAGAGACGCGGTTTCATTCTGGACAATGATACCGCAGGGACTAAGGGTTAGAACCCTTCGCTCAGGGAGAAATCGTTTAGCAAGGAAGCGAACAGGGTATCGCCGCAATAGGTCTTAGAACATGATGACGCAAGTAGATAGACGGGGGCAAGAGATGAGCGTACCTTTGCGCCCGAACACATCCACTGTGAATCTCGTCGCTCTCTCCGCTTTCGTGGGCATCGTCTTACTCATCTCCTTGTTTTTCGTGTTTTCATCAGACCCTTTATCGCCGATATTATTCCGAATACTACTATTAGCCTCGTTCATCTGTTTGGCTCCCTTGTTTGCCTGCATTTTCTACCGATGCCACGCCCGCCTGATCCTGAGCGGGACGGGCCTGTGCTGGCGCACCTGGGGCGACTGGCGACGATCTTCTTGGGGCGATGTGCAGGACTACTACGATCAGCCGCCCAGGTTAGGCTACGATTCAGACGATTTAATGATCATTGATACAAACGGTGGAAACATTATTCTGAATCGCCGCTGGCCTGAGAGCGGCATGGTACGTCAACTGGTTCAAGAATGTGCGCTACAAGCAGAGACAGCGGAATGGGGCATTCAGGGATAGCGCACCAACGGAGCCGATGCTCGCGCCTTCACATACAGGCAGAAGGATTTTTGGTTTGTCGTAATTTTCGGTATCGGCCTATGTTTACCTTACACGGCTTGGGGCTGGCGTTGGTTGCTGGGATCGCATCCGAAAGGTGGAAGTTTATGGGGGACATTCATTCAGGCTTGGACGCCAGGTAATTTGTGGGGCAGCCTATTTGGAATGGCCTTTAGCGTGTTGCTTCTGCTTTTCATGGCCTTTGTAATCAGCGGGCCGATGCTCATTCTCCTTGCAAGCTTGTCTGGGGCGCTGGACGTTCGGCGACGCCGTTCTGAACGGATCACGGTACGTCGCGAGGGAATTGCCTTTGAAGACGGCAGGCGGCACATCGCCGCCACCTGGAACGAAGTGACGGGCTACTTTCTTCAGCCGTCGGTGCAGTCCCTGTCGTCACTGCTACGCACGACAGCCCTGTCTTCATCCCCAATTTTGGCTTGGCGGTGGGTTTACGTCATTGAGACGACGCATGGTTCTTTCCAGTATTCAGCCTTCATCAACGGATCGAACCAATTGGGTCAGATCATCAAGGAACGCGCAATGCCCTTGCAGGTGCGCGGTCTCACAACAACGTAGTCGGTCCCGATTTCCAGGATTTCAGCGGCATTTACCTCGCCGCGCCATGTGCGACCATGGTAACCCGCCATCGCATGATGCGCTTCGGCCTGATGATGTCATAGTCGAGTTCTACGGGCGGGAAGGTGTGGGTGGTCAGGAGGAGCAGGTTGATTGCTACATCCTTTTCCCGCCCTTTGTATGGCCGCTCTCAAAACCATCCGAGAGCGGCCATTCCGTGTTTATCAACGGCTTGGTCGCCCGCCACATGTTGCCCCTCGGCTCCCGAGGCGTCAGCACGCCGGAGACCTCACGCGGGGCCGAAATCCACGGGGATGCGCGCGCCCGTTTCGGCAGAGCGGCGGGCGGCGTCGAGGATGCCGATGGCGCGGCGGGCTTCGGGCAGTTTGACCAGGGGCAATGCACCCCGCGTCAGAACGTCGGCCAGGTTCTCGTAGAAGTCACGCCACCGGCCCGGAACGCGCCGCACCTCCTCTTCGGCCCCTTCGCCTTTGAGGCGGGCGCCGTGCGCGGGGTCCGGCTGTGCCACATCAATGTTCCCGGCCATCAACGCCGCTTCCTGCGGGTCTATGCCGTACTGAACATAGGTCGCCCGTGTGCCGTGGGCGCAGAAGCGGGGCTTGGGGAACGCGCAGCGGCTGGACAGATCGCAGACCGCTGTCCGGCCGCCCTCGAAGTCCACGACGATCAGACATTCGCTGTCCACGTCGGATTCGGCGAAGTCGTGGGGCATGCGGCAGAACACGCCCGTAATGCGCTCCGGGAACAGCAGCGCGATTTGATCCACTAAATGCGCGCCCAGATCGTAAAAGCGGCCCCCGCCGAGGGCTGCCTGCCCACGCCAGCCGCCCCACGCCCCGAACCCCTGCCAGGACGTTTCCAGCCAGCGCACGTCGCCCACGCGCCCGTCCGTCATGCACGCCTGAAGGGTCCGAAAATCGTCGTCCAGGCGCCGGTTCTGGAACACGGTCAGCAGACGGCCCGTGCGCTCCGACGCCGCGATCATCCGGTCGCAGTCGGCCAGCGTCAGGCACATGGCTTTGTCCGTCACGACATGCTTGCCTGCCGCCAGCGCCCGTACCGCCAGGTCGGCATGGGCATGGCTGGGCGTGGCAAGGACAACGGCGTCTACGTCGGGATCGTTGAACGCGGCGTCATAGCTGGGAAATGCCCGGCAGTTCTGCCCGGAGCGGATCGCGTCAAGTTTCGCCGGGTCGTTGGTCGCCACGCCGTAGAGTTCCAGACCCTCCGCGAGTCTGATGAGGCGGCAGTGGCAGTCGCGCCCCCACCAGCCGTAGCCGATGACGGCGATGCGGGGCCGAGCACGATCCGCTGTTGAATCCGTTGTTGAGTTCATCGCAAACCCGTTGTCGGACCTCAGGGAGTCCGACCCTTTCCTTCGCTGGAAGCGAGCGAGACGTTCCATACACCATGCCGGAATTCCTCTTTGCTGTTCCTGGGGCCGCCTGCACGGATTCGCGCTGACGCTGGACAGCAAGACAGGCAAGGTCCTCCTCATTGCCGCCGAGTACGGGCCTGCGCCGACTCCGCCCCCGGCGACTGTTCCTTCGGCGACTGTTCCTTCGGCGACTGTTCCTTCGGCGACTGCACCCTCAGCGGCGGTGGTCGGCAAATAAGCCGCTCATGGCCGGCAAATAAGCCGCTCATGGCCGGCAAATAAGCCGCTCATGGCCGGCAAATAAGCCGCTCATGGCCGGCAAATAAGCCGCTCATGGCCGGCAAATAAGCCGCTCATGGCCGGCAAATAAGCCGCTCATGGCCGGAAAGCAGAGTGGCAAAGCGGTTTGAGTTAGGCGATCTCTCCGCTCTCTCTTCAGCCCGTCAGGGAGTTATCGCAATAAATGCAGGCCGCTGGGATCAGTCTCGGCGGCCTTCGTTGTGTCTATGATGTGTTCCCCACAAACACGGTATGGCGGCAACGTCACTCCGACACTGTGACCTCACCAACCATCAGGCGGGCGCATGGCAAAAAACTTGCCTTCTGTAACGTCGTTCCGGGCGTTGTCGCAGCAGATGTTCGGCGGTCTACGGACAGTCCCTGATGGAGTCAAAGCCGGTGTCCGGGCCGAGTTGGTCCAGGCCCCGCGTTCGGCTTGACCACCCAGGGACGTGAAAAGGGGCCCGGCTATCCCCGCGCCCATTCGGGTGGGTCCATCAGGCGGTACAGCGTCTCGCCGGCGGCGGGGACGTAGAGAATGCCTTCGTCCTCCCGATCCATGTAGTCTTCCAGGCGGATCGAGGCGGGGTCGCGGTAGCCTAGGTTGATACGGCGGCAGATGTCTTCCGGGATCTGCGTCGCCAGTGTAACCTGGATGCGGCCCTGCTCCACGCCGTTCTCGAAAGTGCCAACCCCGCGCACATGGGTCGAGTGCGCCACGACGCCCCATGGCTCATCTTGGAACCGGTCCCACTGCTTGAGAAAATAGTCGCGCGTGTGGTAGCCGAGCCGCTGGATCAGCGCTCCATGCACTTCCGAGATTTGATGGATGTGCGGGGCGTAGACAATCAGCTCGCCGCCGTCGGCGACCACGGGTTCGAGCTTGTACATGCACTTGCCGCCGACCCACATGTCGTCGTACATCAAGGGCGCGCGGGACAGGACGGTGTGGAACGGGTGCGGCTTCCGAATGACATGCACACGGGCGCTGTGGTCTGCGGCCTGCGACCATGCCTCTTCGGGCGTCCCGGCGTACAGCCCCGCCAGCCCGCCCTCGTGGACCACGGGGCAGAAGGCCATCCTGGCGACCGGGACCATCGCCGCCGCGCGGTCAATGACGCGCCGGACCGGGGTCCATTTGTGGCCGATGATCTTCGGGCTGGTGATAACTGCGCCGAGCCAGTGGAAGAAGTTCAGGACTTCGGCCCCGCTGATGCCGGGGAACAGGTACTTGTTGCCGCCTGAGAAGCCGACGACCTCATGCGGGAAGACGGGGCCGACGATGATGAGTTGGTCATAGCCATAGATGGCCCGGTTGATCGTGACGGGGACGTCCCTCTCGAACCGGCCGCCGGACAGCTCACCGATCTCGCCCGCCGCCAGCGTGCCCAGCGACGTCAGGGCGGTGGGATCGTCCCAGGAATGGTTGAGCATCCGCACGCGGGCGTACCGACCGACCCGCTCCTCCGCCGTGATCTCCAGGCGGCGGTTAATGGCCTCGTCGCTCATGGGCGGGTGCGTGCCGAGGGCGATCATCACGTCCAGAGCGGCGGCGTCCCGTCCAATCAGGTCGTGGATCACGCGGAACATCAGCCCGACGGGGGCGGTGCGCGTCGAGTCTGGAACAATCAGCAGCACACGCTTCCCGGCCAGGGCGGCGGCGGCCAGCGCCGGGGCCACGATCTCGCGCACCTCCGGCTCACCCAGGTAACTGGCGGCGCCCCCGGCGGGGGCACTCTCGGAAAGAACCATCCTGATTTCCTTTCTCCGTCTTCCAAGCCCTGTCGCACCGTGCTACGTTCGCCGGATGGCGGCAGCTTCCCTGCCCTAAATTCTGGGGGCGAGGGGATGAGAACTGAATGACCCTGCCCAATGAACGCCAATGGTGTATAATGAGGCGGGAAACACGTCATGGCACAACTCCAAAAGCCGGGGGCGGCTGCCCCTGCTGGGATGACGCCGCCAGCCGGCCATTTCCGCTGGGTAATCTGCGGGCTGCTGTTCTTCGGAACGGCAATCAACTACATTGACCGTCAGATCCTCGCCATCCTGAAGCCGGAGCTGTCGCACGACCTCCACTGGGACCCGCAGGATTACGCCAACATCGTCACCGCCTTCCAGCTCGCCTATGCGTTTGGCTACCTCTTTGGCGGGAGGCTCATGGAGCGGTTCGGCGTCAAGCGCGGCCTGCCGGCGGCGGCCCTGGTTTGGAGCCTCTTCGCCGCCCTGCACGGGCTGATGCGGTCGGTCGCGGGTTTCAGCTTCGTCCGCCTGGGGCTGGGTATTTCCGAGGGGGGGATCTTCCCGGCGGCGATCAAGACCGTCAGCGAGTGGTTCCCATTAAGAGAGCGCGCGCTTGCCACGGGCATCTTCAATAGTGCCAGCAACATCGGCGCGATCATCTGCCCCCTGACCGTCCCCTTCCTTGCGCTGAAATACGGCTGGCCCGCCGCCTTCTACATCACCGGCGCCCTGGGCATCGTCTGGATGGTCGTCTACGACAACCCGGAGACGCACCCCCGGCTGTCCCGAAGTGAGCGTGACTACATCGAGCAGGGCCGCTCGCCGGTCGTCGAAACCGCCACTGCCGTGCCCTGGCAGACACTGCTCCGCGACCGCGCCGCCTGGGCATACATGATCGCCCGTCTGCTGGCCGATCCGGTCTGGTGGTTCTACCTGTTCTGGCTCCCCGGTTTCCTGCATGACCAATTTAAACTGACGCCGACTCAGGCCGGCTTCCGCGTCAGTGTCGTTTACGCGATGGCGATCGTGGGAAGCATCGGTGGAGGCTGGCTGGCCGCGAGGCTGCTCGGTCGCGGCTGGAGCCTTAACGCGGCCCGCAAAACTTCGCTGCTGGTCTGCGCGCTGTGCGTGCTCCCCGTCTTCGCGGCATCGTTCGCCACGAACTCCTGGATGGCGGTGATACTGGTCGGCCTGGCCGCCGCCGCCCACCAGGGATGATCGGCGAATCTTTACACCTTTGTCTCCGACACAATGCCAAAGCGGGCCGTTAAGTAGTCATGCAAAAGAAATCTGGTACTGAGTCCCGAACCGCGCCAGAATGTCGGCGACACTCTGGCAGAGCGTCCCGAAGTCCGCGTAAGCCTCGCAGCCTAGCCAGCGGTACTTCACCAGCCG
>JAABUM010000757.1_pt1 | contig 53564 bp, 45 predicted proteins | sample 5559161 | NCBI WGS metagenome assembly JAABUM01 (sample SAMN10711868, study PRJNA513369) | rock metagenome | isolation source: Antarctica rocks | place: Antarctica: Victoria Land, Siegfried Peak nord
CCCCGCAGGTCACCGCGGACCTCGCCGTCCCGCCGCGACGCCCGGCCGCCACGCATCCGTGGCGGCGCGCGCCGATCGGGCGCGCGCGCTGTGCCTGACACCGTCACAATCGTGGGGCGCACCCGCGGCGGACCATGCCAGCGTACTGCGCGTAGACGGCCACCCACGCGGCATCCTCGCGCTCGACGACGGCGCGACGGAACAGCTCCAGGCAGACACATGACAGGGAGGGCACGCGCTGCAGGGAGCAGCAAGCCTCCTCTTTGCACCGTCGTGAGAGTCTGACGATGGTCAGGGTGTCGCCGTTGATAACGAGGACATCATCCACCGTGTTGGGCTCGTTGCGGGTCAGCGTTGCATACATAGGGACACATCCTCACTACTGTCGATAAGCCACCGTCGCACGTAGGAGGCGAGCGCTGATAGGGACGCCCGCCCGTTTCTCCGGTAGCGATGGAGCGCCCACAGCGGACAGGGACCGTCCGTCATGGGGTGTCTCGCCCGTGTCGTGTACACCTCATCCAGCCCCTCAGGCGTTCGGGCGTCGCGCCTCCGCGCCTGGCGCGCCGCCCTCCGACGACCAACGTTTCCGCTGGTAAAGCCCTGGCCGCGATGCACGCGGGATTCCTGGCGTCAGTACTCCCTGCGCTCCACCGTCTCGACAATCCGCGCGTGTGGGTTCGACATAACGGAGCCGGCCACGCGCCCCCATACCACGCGCATCGCGCCAAGGAGAGCCTCGGCCTCGCTCGGGGTGTCGAACTCGAGGTCGATCATGACGTCGTGCGGATCGTCGATCGCGCGTAAGATCTGGTGGCGGCGGACGCCCGACTGCTTTCGGCCGACGGGATCAGTGTCAAAGGCCGCCTTCCAGGCCTCGAAGTCGGGGACGGGGTGTTCAATGCGCAAGATGATCATCGGAGCTCCTCTACGTCCAGGTGTTTACGTCTTGTCGATATGTTGAAGGAACGCGGCGAGGATGACTGGTGGGGCCTGGTGGTTAGGACGCGGGTACCGCGGGGATGGTCAACGTGGAATCATCCCAGCGGCTCCATACTTCGGTACTCGTCGTGACCAGCGGTGTACGCTCACCCGTCATCGTCGATGAACTGGTCGTGTCAACCTCGACGGGCAGCGTGGTCATGCGATCGATCCACACCGTCCCGTGCCCCGTCGTGTGTAAGGTGGTCATAGTGGTGGTGAAGCGGTAGCCTTCGCTGAGGTGTCCCCGCACCATCTTGGTCCCAGTCGGCCCGACGTTCTGAATGTATGCGCCGGCAGCCTTCATCGCTTTCGCCGGGTCCATCCTGTCGCGGTACATCGCGATGTACCCCGCGGGCATGGCGCAGTTCCAGGCGCGTTGTCCCGCCCGCCGCACGCAAGCGTGCGCTCCTGTATAGACCATCTCGTTCACCCCCTGAGCCGTCTTGCTATAGATGTAGAGACGGAATGTCGCGCCGTGGCGGAGCAACGTCTCCTCCATATGCATTTGTCCCAAGCCAGCCTGGGCCGCGTCGGCGCCCGTACTGTGCGAGTCGATGACGACCTTAAAGCTATGCGTGGCGATAGCCTGGCTCAGTTGCCGCAGCACGTCCGGCCCGGCTGCGTGGGCCGGCGCCATGGGCGCGAGCGCCGCGCCGCCAAGCAGGGTCAGCGCAACGGTCAGGGCGAGCGGTCGACATGTGGTGTGGTTCATGGTCGTGTCCCTTCTCTTCTTTTCATATCTGTCTGTTGTGCTCCGCCGCCCGCCTGACAGACCAGGCGGGCAAGACGGAGCGTCGCGACTCAAACGTAGCCGGCGAAAAGGCCGAGAGCTACCGCCGCAGGGTAGGGTTCGCCAGGATGATGCCGTCGCCCGAGGCGTCGGTGAGCGACACCGATGTCACTCCTCCGAGCGGAATGGTGATCGTCGTCGCGGGCTGGCCGTACGCCTTGGTGATATCCCGGATCGTTTTGCCGTCGACGGCGACGACCAACTCGCGCGTCGAGTCGGCGGCGACATCGTCGGGGACGCCCACCGCAAACGAGAACGACGTATAGCCGGGGAACTTGTGCGCGAAGAGCACAATCTTGGAGCTGTAGTAGAAGTTGAGCTCAATCGCATGAGTGTAGCTGTTACCGCCGACCGAGCCATGGGGCGCGTTCGCCGCGTTGGAGACGCCGCCGAAGTCGCCAAGCGTGAGGGTGCGTGGGCCGGACGCGCGGGTGGACGGCGTGCTTGCAAATAGGGCCGTCCCGGCCAGGGCGAGCGCGGCGATGATGCGCAGCAGGGTCATTGGCTTCATGGTCTTTCCTTTTTTTACTGTGCCGCCCGTCATATCAGGCGAGCGGGTGTGGACTATACAGGCTATTCAGCCGCGAACGATGCGGGCTATGTGGACGATCAGGTGAGGCGTATCTGTGTCCGGGCTCAACCAGGAGGATCGAGACCAGACGGCGCCTCGGCGTCGAGCAGCGCGCGTAGGTGGGCGAGCAGCGCGTCAAGGTTGGCAAACTGTAGGCGCTCCCCGTCCTGCAACCCTTCCAGCCGCGCTGACCATTGCCGGCCGTTGGTCCGGCTGCTGCGCCAGACTCGCAGCAAGAAGGACTGATAGTGCGCCACATTAGACCTGGCGCCCTGCGACTGGTCCGGCGGCGTAACGTTCCGCCATGACGCCGATGACGGGTAGCTTCGGGCTCTTGCCCTGATAGGCCATGACCATGAGCGCGATCCAGAGCACCAGACCGCCTAGGCCCAGCACGACACTCAGGAGCAACCCGAAGAGCACGGCCAGTAAGCCGAGCAAGGGAATCTGGCCCAGGATGATCGACACGATATCGAAGGCGACCCAGAACGCGATCCACGCCCCCGAGAGCAGGATGGACTGGAAGGCGTGGAAGCGCACAAACCGGTCGTTCTTGTCCAGCAGCACGAAGATCACCCCCGTGATCGGTCCGAGAAAATAGCTCAGCGCGCCCGCGACGTTCGGTGTCAGCCCCGTGCCGACCGCCGCTCCCGCGCCACCTAGCTGGGCGGCGCTCGGCGCCCCCGCGCTACCCGCTGGGGTGGGAGCGCCGTCCGGCTGTGGCCCCCCGGCGTGGACAGACGGCTCGACGATATAGGGCCTGTTGTTGTCCTGTTGCATCTAATGACCTCCCTTTCGTTCTTTCTTACTTCCGTTGGCGCCGGCGCAGTCATTGGCCGATCACCACCTCTATTGACCTCTGAGTAAATCCTTGAGCACCGCGCCGGTAATCCCCCCCGACGCGCCGGCCGCGACCTCTTGGTGGGAGAGGTAGGGTTGGAGGGCATGGGCCAGGTTGGGCAATGGCAAGGACTGCAGCCAGACCCGCCCCGGCCCAGTCAACGCGGCGAGGAAGAGGCCGTCACCACCAAAGAGCGCGTTTCTGATCCCTGGAATGGTCGTGATGTCGAAGCTCACGCGTTCCTCCAGCATGCCGACATGGCCCGGATGGACGCGCACGGTCTCGCCGGGCTGCAGATCGTAGGTAACAACTTCGCCCCCCAACTCTACCCACGCCTGCGCCGTCCCCGCCATCTTTTGCAACACGAAGCCCGCGCCCCCAAAGATGCCCGCGCCCAAGGAGCGCTGGAACCCTATCGACAGCTCAATCGCAGGCGTGGCGCACACGAAGCCATGGCGGTGGACCAGGTAGGTCTGCCCTGGCGTCACGGCTACGGGCAGGATCTGGCCGGGCATCTTGGTGGCGAAGGCCACGACGCCCTCACGTCCCGCCGCGGTGTACTCGGTCATGAACAGGGTCCCGCCACCCACGGCGCGCTTGAAGAGGCCCAGCACGCCCTGGCCGCCGCCCGCCCGGGTCGAGGTATGCAGGCCGATGGAACTGGTCATCCAGGAGAGTTCTCCCGCTTCAGCGACGATGCTTTGCCCCGGCTGCAAGGTGATCTCCAGCACCGGCAGCGTCGTCCCCAGGAGGCGGTGCGCGACAGGGGTCGCGTTACCGCTGGGGTGGCCGACCCGCGTCCCACAATTGCCACAGAATGTTGTCCCTGGTGGTAGTTGGCTTCCACAATTCGAGCAGGTCATCGCGGGCTCCCTTCCTATCCTTCCCATCTACCACCACTCTAGCCCACGCCTCTTTCTTTCTACATAGCGCCCATACAGCGCCTCCACGAGCCTGCGCGTCCGTGAGCGAGCGCGTGTGGCGGCGGCCCTTTTGCAACATGGCGCTGTTCTTTTGCAACAGGTATAGCGCCGTTGTGATAGGCTAATGGAAACTAGCGCGCACCGCCGAGGAGGCGCCTGTGCCGACCGAACCGCCGCCCATCGACGTCCACGTCACCTATAGCCAGCAATACCGGCGCTGCGGCAAGTCTGGCTGCCCCCGCTGCGCGGCCGGAGGTACGGGTCATGGACCGTATTGGTTCGCCTACTGGCGCGAGGGCGGACGTCTGCGCTCACGCTACCTCGGTAAGCGCGCGTCCCCGCACGCCTCCGCGCTATCCAGCATGGCGGAGGAACCGCAGCCCGTCCCCCTCTCGCTACCGGCGCCCCCTGGGACCGCCGGCGTCAGTCCGCTGACCGTCCTGCCGGCAGGAGGCCGGCAAGATGCCGGTGGTCCCAGGGGATACGCCTCACAGAGCAGCCCCTCTGAGAAACCGCTAGACGCACAGCCCGCGCTGCGCGTGCGCACGCTGGGCGGCTTTATGGTGTGGCGGGGCGCTCAACCGATCCCAGCGTCGCGCTGGACCCGGCGCGCCGCGACGGCCCTTTTGACGAGTTTGTTGAGCGCGCCGGGCTATCGGTTGCACCGCGAACAGGTGAGCGACTGGCTCTGGCCCGAGGCGGAGCCGGCGGCGGCCGTGCGGAACCTCCACGCCACGTTGCATCTGCTGCGCGGCGTGCTGGATGACCCCAGCACGACCACCAGCGCGTTGCGGCTGGTCGGCGAGATGGTCGTGCTGGAGCCCGCGGGCGGCGCGCCGCCCGCGGTGGACTGGCTGGACGCGGCGGCCTTCGCACGGGCGGCGCGCGCGGCCCTGACCGCCGCCAACCGGGCGGACTGCCAGGCCGCGCTGGCGCTCTACGGCGGCGACTATCTGCCCGACGAACCCTACGCCGAGTGGGTGATCACCCGGCGCGAGGAGTTGCGCGCATGCTATCAGGCGCTGCTATCGCGCCTCGCACGGTTGAGTAGCGCCGTGGATGACCTCGATGAAGCGGAGCGCTGCCTGCGGGCGGTGCTGACCGTCGACGCCTGCCACGAGGAAACGGCGGCGGAGTTGATGGGCTTGCTGGCAGCCCAGGGCCGGCGGACAGCGGCGTTGCGCGTGTATCAGGCGTTGGCCACAGCGCTGGAGGCGGACCTCGATGTGGCGCCGAACGGCGCGATCGAAGCGCTGCGCGCGCGGCTACTGGCGCAGGAGGCGGCCCCTCGCGCGGCCGACCGGCCTCCGCGTGTGCCGCTGGCGACCACACCCACCAATCTGCCGGCGCCGCTCACCGGCTTCGTGGGACGGGCCTGGGAACGGCATGAGGTCGCGGACATACTGGCCGCTACACGGTTGCTCACGCTGACGGGACCGGGCGGGTGCGGCAAGACGCGCCTGGCGCTGGAGGTGGCCGGCGCGCTGGTCGAGACCTACCCCGATGGCGTGTGGCACGTCGAATTGGCTATGATTAGAGACGCGGCGCTCCTGGCGGGAGTCGTCGCGAGCACGTTGGGGATCGTGGAGCAGCCGGATCGTCTCCAGCGCGACACGCTACGCGACTTCCTGCGGCCGCGCGAGGCGCTGTTGCTGCTGGACAACTGCGAACATCTGATCGATGGGTGCGCCGCGCTGGCCACGGACCTGCTGTCCGCCTGTCCTGGCCTACGCCTACTGACGACCAGCCGCGAAGCCCTTGGCGTCAGCGGGGAAACGATCTGGCGTGTACCGGGGCTGTCCGTACCGCCCACGGACGCGCATCCCCAGCCCACGAGCCTGCTGCGGTTCGAAGCTGTCCAGTTGTTGCAGGCGCGCACGCGCCAGCCGGGCGGACTTCACCCTGACGACCGGCAACGCGCCCGCCGTGATGCAGATTTGCCAGCGGCTGGACGGCTTACCGCTGGCGATCGAGTTGGCGGCGGCGCGGTTGGCCACGCTCTCAGTCAACGATGTCGCGACACGGCTGGACGACTGCTTCGGTCTGCTCACGGGGGGAAACCGCACCGCGTTGCCCCGGCAGCAGACGTTGCGCGCGACGATGGAGTGGAGTTACGGATTGTTGAGCACGGAGGAGCAACGCCTGTTGCGCCGGCTGTCCATATTCTCCGGCGGATACGCGGGAGAGGCGGCGGCTGTCTGTGGCGCGGAGGGAGCGCCGAGCGGGGCGGTGCCCGACCTGCTGGGCGGCCTGGTCGCCAAGTCCCTGCTGGGGCTGGAAGAATCGAACGGGACGGGGCGCTACCGGCTGCTCGAGACCGTGCGGCAGTACGGGTGGGAGCGGTTGGAGGAATCCGGAGAGGCCCAGGAAACGCGCCACAAGCACGCCGCTTACTACCTGGCCCTGGCCGAGGAGGCGGAGCCCGCGTTGACGGGGCCGGATCAGGGGCGGTGGTTGCAGCGCCTGGACCGGGAGTATGACAACCTACGGGCGGCGCTGCGCCGATCCCGCGACGGCGGGGAGCCCGAGATAGGGCTGCGTCTGGCCGCGGCGCTATGGCGGTTCTGGTACGTGCGCGGCCGGCAGAGCGAAGGGCGACGATGGCTGGAGACCTTCCTGGCCGTGCGTGACGGCGGCGATAGCGCCCACGCGCCTACAATCGCGCGGGCGCGGGCGCTCTATGGAGCCAGCGTCCTCGCGGTCGAACAGGGCGACTACCAGCGCGCCGCGGCCCTGTCCCTGGAGAGCGTCACGTTGTTCGAGCGTTTCGACGACACGATGGGCCGTGCCCGCGCCCTCAACCTACGCGCCACCGTGGCGCACTACCAGGGCGACCATGGGCGCGCCGCGTCCCTGTACGAGGAGAGCCTGACCCTATTCCGCGCGCTCGGACACAGGCAGGCGACGGCCGTCGCGCTCAACAACCTGGGCGCCATGGCGGTAGACCAGGGCGACTACACGCGCGCCGCGACACTCAACGAGGAAAGCCTGGCGATCAAACGCGCCCTGGGCGATACACGAGGCATCGCCCGTTCACTCCTTAACCTCGGCGAGGTCGCGCGCTATCAGGGAAACCACGACCGCGCCGGGACGCTCTTCGAGGAAAGCTTGGCGCGCTCTCGAGAGTTGGAGGACGGACCCGGTATCGCCCTGGCCCTCAACAACATGGGCGATGTCGCGCGGGCGCGGGGCGACGACGCGCGGGCCACGGCACTGTATACAGAGAGCGTCCAGCTGTTCCGGGACGCGGGCGACCAGCACTTTATCGCGCTCACGCTCAGCAACCTGGGCCATGTGGCGCACGATCAAGGCGACGAGGACCAAGCGGGAGCGCTGTACCGGGAAAGCCTCACGCTCTATCGCGGCGTGGGTGAGAAGTTGGGTGTGGCGAGCTGCCTGGAAGGGGTGGCCCTGGTGGACCGCACGCATGAGCACTTCGAGCGCGCCGCGCTGCTCTACGGAGCGGCCACCAGCTTGCGCACGGCCATCGGCGCGCCCCTACCGTCGGTCGACCGTACGGCACACGACCACACCGTCACGGCCCTACGAGAAGCGCTGGGGGAAGACGCGTTCGCGGCGGCGTGGGCGGCGGGGCAGGCGCTGTCGCTGGAGCAAGCCATCGCCGTAGCGCTCGCCTACACCGCCGCGAAGCGTGTCACCGCGCCGTGAAGGGTGTTCCATGCGGCAAAATCGCCGCGCCGCGCCCGTCCTGCAACAGCGGCGCGAGCGAGGAACCCGGCGCCGCGCGCAACAGGCGGTCGATGCGCGTAGCATAGTCATTCCCGATCGCGCCGGCTTCGCTCCCGCTCAAGTACGCGTACAACTGCACGCCGTTGACCCAGTTGGCGATGGTGAGGCGCAGGTCCGCCAGCAGCGCCGCGGGCGTCACATGCCGCGCTGTGGCGATCTGATCGAGCGTCATCGTCTTGTGCAGACGTTGGATCGTGGGCAGACTCAGGCCGAGCGTGTACGTCACGGCCTGAGTCAAGGCCGCGGGCATGAAATGCAGGTACTGCGCCTTGGTCGGCAGCGCGGGGCAGGCGCGCGTCTTGAGGACGAGCGGCGCGGCCGGGCGCTGGGCAAAATTGAACAGGTCGAGCGTATCGCGCGCCGTGCGGTCGTGGTCGGTGAGCGGAGCCAGCTTGTCGATCTCCTCGAACGTCTTTAAGACCGAAGAGAACGAATAGGTGGTGTGGCCGATATAGCCCTTTCTGGCGTAGGGCGAGATGAGCAGGAAGGGCACACGCGGCCCCAGGCCGAGCGCGTCTACCGTCGGCGGGGCAACATGGTCGTAGAAACCGCCGAAATCATCCCACACCAGGTAGACGGCCGTACTTGCCCAGTCGGGTCCCTGCATCAGCGCGTTCATCTTGGTGACGAACCAGTTCTCGGCGTCACAGACGCCATAGGGCGGGTGATTGCTGGCCTGGTAGGTGGGAGTGATCCAGCTGAACGCGGGCAGGCGCCCCGCCGTCGCGTCGGCCTGGAAGCTTGCTTGGTCGAAGACGCGCTCGTGCCACAGCGCGGTATTGCGGATGGCGGGAAAGGCGTCGAGAGTCGAGAAAAGATAGCCCAGATGGCCTTGAATATCTGAGTAGTAGCGCCAGGAAACATGAGCCTTCTCCATGGTCTCCGCGAGCGACGGGAAGCCGACGCAGGGGCTCGTGCCCGTGAGCTTGCGCGGGTCCGACCCCGTCTGGCGCAAGGCGTAGGCGCCCGGCCCGCTGTCGCAGCCCCAGCCGTTATGCCAGTTTTGTACGTTCGAGACGATGCCGCCCGCCTGCGCGGCGACGCTGAAAAGGTGGTTGGGGAAGGTGGCGCTGGCCACGGAGGAGTACATGTGGTCGCCCAGCGCGAAGTGCTGGGCGTAGCTCCAGAAGTTGGGTATGTCGGACTGGCCGTATTGCTGGTAGACCATCTCCTCGCCGTTGAGGTCGCCGCTGCCTACCTTACTGAAGCCGTCCATCTTGCCGCCGTCGATCGCGGCCAGGGTGTCGGATCGCTCGTGCCCCACATCATGCCAGTTGAAGGGCGGCGCGTGTAACAGGGGGATGTGGCCGCCACCTGAGACGAGGGCTGAGGTGGCGCCGTCGGCGCCAGGGTAACGGCCGAACACGCTGTCGAAAGAGTGATTCTCGAGCAGCACGAAAACCACATGCTTGATCTTGGCGCGCGCCGTGATGGACGGGGACGCCGGAGACGTTGTTGGGATCGTCGGGGACGACGCGAGCCTACCTGAGTCGCCTCCATGTGGGGCGGGCCAAGCGTACGCCAGCCCGCCGAGTAAGAGCGCGATGAGCGCCAGCGCTCCCGCCATCAGACGCATATCCAGGCCCCTCACACTGCGTTTACCTCTATGCACTCCGTCAGTCTCCATCCGCTATACCCTCCATATGCATCTTCATCAGCCTCCACACAACCAGCAGGCCCCCTGGGACCACTCCCTAAAGGGGCTCATGGTATAACCAGCACGCGTGGCGCTACGGGAACGCTGTGCCGTGGGGCAGCGCCAATACGTCCCGTTGGTCGGCGACAAGCGGTGGCGCGAGCGGCGCGCCGGCGGGCGCGTGCAGCAAGCGCGCGAAGACCTTTTTATAGGACACGCGGAGATCGGCGTCTTGCTTTCTCGTCACGTCATTCAGCAACTCGCCGCTATTGGCGTACGCAATAACGACATCATTCAGCGCCTTGCTCAACGCGGCCAACGATACCCGCCGCGCCGCGGCGATCCGGGCAACGGCCTCCGTTTTGTGCAGGCGCTGGATCGCGAGCAGACTCAAACCGAGTGTGTGCGTCATGGCCTGGGTCAGGGCGGCGGGCAGGTAGCTCTGGAACCGCGCCTTGGTCGGCAGCGCGAGGCAGGCGCGCGTCTTGAAGACGAGCGGCGCGGCCGGACGCTGGGCGAAGTCGAACAGGTCAAGCGTGTCGCGCGCCGTGCGGTCGGCTTGTGCGAGGGGCGGCAAACCATTGAGGTCTTCGACGGTCTTGAGGACCGAGGCAAAGGAGTAGGTCTGGCGCCCAATGTAGCCTCGTTTGGCATAGGGCGAGATGAGCAGGAAGGGCACACGCGGCCCCAGGCCGAGCGCGTCTACCGTGGGCGGGGCAACGTGGTCGTAGAAGCCGCCGAAGTCGTCCCACACGAGGTAGACGGCCGTACTTGCCCAATCAGGCCCCTGCATGAGTGCGTTCATTTTGCTGACGAACCAGTTCTCGGCGTCACAGATACCGAAGGGCGGGTGGTTGCTGGCCTGGTAGGTAGGGGTGATCCAGCTGAAGGCGGGCAGACGCCCCGCCTTCGCATCCGCCTGGAAGCTGGCTTGGTCGAAGACGCGCTCGTGCCATAGCGCGGTATTGCGGATGGCGGGAAAGGCGTCGAGGGTCGACCAAATGTAGCCCAGGCGGCCCAGAACATCCGAGTAGTAGCGCCAGGAAACGTGGGCCTTCTCCAGGGACTCGGCGAGCGACGGAAAACTAACGCAAGGGCTCGCGCCGGCCAATTTGCCGGACGACGTGAGCCGCAGCACGTAGGCGCCCGGCCCGCTGTCGCAGCCCCAGCCGTTATGCCAGTTTTGCACGTTGGTCACGATGCCGCCCGCCTGCGCGGCCACGGCGTACAGATGGTTCGGCAGCGTGCTGCCGGCGACCGAAGAGAACATATGGTCGCCCAGCGCGAAGTGCTGGGCGTAGCTCCAGAAATTGGGTATGTCAGACTGGTCATACTGCTGGTAGGCCATGCGGTCGCCGTTGAAATCGGCCGCGAAAATCCGGCTGAAGCCATCCATCTTGCCCTTGTCGATCGCCCTGAAGGCGTCGGAGCGGTCATGGGCGATGTCGTGCCAGAAGAAGGGCGGCGCGTGCAGCAGGGGCACGCGGCCGCCGCCGGCCACGGCGGCCGAGGTGGCGCCGTCAGCGCCAGGGTAGCGGCCGAAGACACTATCGAAAGAGTGGTTCTCGAGCATGACGAAGACGACGTGCTTGATCTTGGCCCGCGCCGCCGTGAGGGGCGTCAAGACGGCGGGCTCACGCGCGCTACGCGCCACTTCAAATGACGGCGGCAGCGCGTAGGCCAGGGCTCCGAGCGCGAACGCGACGAGTAGTCCAACGCGCGCTACCACGCGCGGAGCCACACGACGCCTACCCGTTTTTGCCACGTCTACCTACCCGATCATGTCTAGCGCCCATTACAGCTTCCTCCGCCACATCACTACGCGTCAAGGGCGCCTATACGCCATCAGGGCCATTTCATTCTCGCCCTGGCAGGCCCATCGCGGTTGTAGGGGCGCATTGCATGCGCCCGGCGTTTTGGGGCGAACGATACGCATGGCGTGGCCAGCGTTATCGGTGTACAGCGCATGGTACCAGATACGCCCTCTCACATTCATTAAAAACCTCTCATATTGGCTCTGTATACTATGCCTTTACGGGCGTCCCATTGGATCACCGCTCGCGGCCGCGCGGCGCGGTACTCGACCATCGGAAAGGATTAGGCAACACATGAGCCGTCCGCGTTATGTCATACCGTTGCTGGGCGCCGCCCTGCTGTGCGGAGCCGTTGGGCTGGAGCTGGACGCGCCGCCCGCGACAAAGCCATCCGCCGCCACCATGTCCCCCGTATCCTCGGCGGCCGCGGCGACCCAGGGATTAAGCGCGATCAAGCACATCGTTTTTCTCGTGAAGGAGAATCGCTCGTTCGACAACCTGTTCGCACACTATCCGGGAGCCGATGGCGCCACAAGCGGCCTCACCAAGGGCGGCCAGCGCGTGACGCTTGGACAGGGACTCGACGTGACGCGGCCCGACTTAGGGCATGACTACTATGCCGCGCAGGTCGCCATCGACGGCGGCAAGATGGATAACTTCGACGCGCTCAACGGCGCGTACATCAACGGCCAGCATCGCGCCTACACCGCGTTCACACAAGCGCAGATCCCCAACTACTATACCTACGCGCGCCAGTTCGCCCTGAGCAATCAGTTTTTCTCGTCGGTCGGGAGCTCGAGCTTCTCGAACCATCTCTACACGATCGGCAACGACACCAACAACGTCGTGGGGACGCCATTCAACACGAAGATCAACGTGCTCAACGGGTGGGGCTGCGACCAACCCACCGGGACGGTCGTCGATCACATCGGCGCCTACGGCAAGCACAGTTCGATCAAGCCCTGCTTCGCCTGGCCCACCATCGCCGATCGCCTGGACGCGGCCAGCCTGCCCTGGAAGTACTACGCGCCGCAGTCGGGACAATTCGGCTACATTTGGTCGTCGTTCAACACCAGCGACAAAGTGCGCAACTCCTCGCTCTGGACACAACACGTTGTCCCAACCTATAACTTTGTGAGCGACGTGCAGAAAGGCTCGCTCCCGGCGGTCAGTTGGGTCATCAACGATACCTTCCATAGTGATCACCCGCTCGGCGGCAGCCTCTGCGTCGGCGAGAACGCGACGGTACGCGAGATCAACGCCGTGATGCGCAGTCCGCTGTGGAAGAGCACCGCTATCGTGCTGGCATGGGACGACTTCGGCGGCTTCTACGACCACGTCGCGCCGCCCCAAAAGGACGCGGTGGGCTGGGGGCCGCGTGTGCCAGCCATTGTTATCTCACCCTACACCAAGGCCGGCATGATCGACCACACCCCCGCCGACTTCACGGCGATGCTGCGCCTCGTCGAGAAGCGCTTCAACCTCAAGCCGTTGGGCGCGCGTGACGCCAGCGGCGCGAACTTCCTTGAAACGTTCGACTTCTCCCAGAAGCCGCGCCAGCCCGTGATCCTGAAGACGCGCGCATGCGGAGCCGAGCCAAACTGGCACTCGGAGACGCTGCCGCCGCCCGTGAAAGGCGCTCCGAAACCACAGACAGGTATTGTCGTCAAAGCGGCGTCCAACGCGCTACAGGTGCGCGTTGGCGCGGGCAAGACCAGCACGATACAACTCGGCAGCGGGACGCTGCTGGCGCACGGATTCCGCGAGGAGGGACCAACGGTATTCGGCCAGGGCGCCTACCCCAGCGACTTCACGGCGGGCGACCATCTGTTCATCACCCCGTCGGCGGGAGCTGGCCTGCCGGCGAGCGTCTACGATGTGGACACCATCGACGGCGTTCTGCTTGGGGCGGTAAAGAGCGTGGACGCACAACACAACCGGTTCATCTTCCAGTCACGGCAGGGCGGGCCGCCGCTGGCCGTGTCCGTGCCTAGCAACACCCCGGTTCTCATCAGCGGCCGGATGAGCGCGCTGACTAGTCTCAAGGCGGGCAGCGCCGAGGTGACGGGCGTCATCGACGCGCGCGCCCATACCGTCAACGCACGGTATTCGGTGGTCCAGGATTGATGATGTCGCGGCCGGTTACGACGCGCAGAAGCACGTCACCACATCGTAGAGGCAGCGCGTGGCGAAGAGCAGGTCGTCGATGTTGGTGCGCTCATCGTGGCCGTGCGCCAGGGCGCCCACGCTTGTGTCATGGCGCGTGGGCATGAAGCCGTAGACCTTGATGCCGGGGAAGGCCCGCGCGTCGGTGCCGCCAGTGACAAGGTAGGGCAGCAGCGCCGCGCCAGGATCGGCGTCGCGCATCGTCGCGGCGATGGTGTCAAAGAAGGGCGACGCGGGGTCGGCGGAGATACCGCGCTCGCCCTCCAGTAGCGTCACCTCGACCTCGGCGCCGACCGCGTGTTGGACCTGCCGCACCCACTCGTCAGGCTCCTGACCGGGCAAGATACGCCCATCCACGTCGACCGAGACCTCGGACGGGATCACATTGATGCGGTGGCCGCCGCGCAGGATCGTGGGCACGGCGGTGTTGTGCGTCGCCGCGCGCAGGCTGGCGCGCTGGTCGTCGGGGAGCGGGAGCGCGGCCAGCGCGGGCCACGTCGGGTTGAGCAGCAGCGCATCGACCCAGGCGTCGTCCAACTCGTAGGCGGGGGCCAGCGCGCGCAGCATGCGCTCGACCGGCGCGGTGATGATGGTGGGCGGCGCGAACTCGTGCAGCCGCACCAGCGCCTTGCCCAGGCGGTACATCGCCGAGTCGTCGACCGGGACCGAGGCGTGGCCGGGCGCGGCCTTGGCAGTGATACGCATGCGCGCCTTGCCCTTCTCACCCACTTCAACCGTATAGAAGTGGCGCCCATTGACGTCAACGAGGTCGCCGCCGCCCTCATTGAGCCCATACTCAGCGTCGATGAGGTCGCGGCGATGCTCCCACAGCCAGCGCGCGCCGAGGTGACTGCCGGCCTCCTCGTCAGCCGTCGCCGCCATGATCACATCGCGCCCCAGGGCAACGCCCTCACGCTTGAGCAAGAGCATGACCATCAGGTTCGCCGCGACCTGGTTCTTCATATCGACGGCGCCGCGCCCCCACACATAGCCGTCCGCGACCTCGCCGCCAAAGGGATCACGCGTCCAGCGTTCGCGCTCCACGCCCACCACGTCGGTATGGCCGAGTAGCACGACCGGCCGCCCCGCGCCGCTCCCGCCCAGCCGCGCCACGAAGTTGTCGCGCCCAGACGTGCCGGCCAACTCGCAGGGGATACCGGCGTCGCGCGCCACGGTGGCAAGGTAGGCGGCCGCCTCCGTTTCATTCCCCGGCGGGTTCACCGTATTGATGCGCAACAGCGCCTGTAGATAACCCGTGACCTCGTCGCGCACGCTCTCCCAATCGACGGCCATACTCTCCTCCTCATCCCGATCCCGCCACCTGCACGATGGGTGGCGTCTGTTGTATAGTATGCATGACACGCCCGGCGTCCTTTGCATACCATGTTGGAAGGAGCATAATCCATGCGCATCACACGGTTGCCTATCTCATCCATCACAGCGCGCACATCGACCGTCATCATGCGTGGCGCGCTGTACGCGGGCGCCGCCGTCTTCTTGGCGGCGGCCCCTGCATACGCCGTTACCCACACGGCCACGTTCGCGCGCACAGGGGCGGCGGTCACGGGACCCATGATCACGCAACATGCCATCGCGGGGTCGTACCGCGTCGTCATGTCGATTGGCCCCATCGAAAAGATGTACACCAAGGCCGAGTACCGCAAACAACATCCCACACACGGCGAACTTATTCTGAGCGGAGCCAGCATGATGGGGAACATGCACGGATCGGGCATGAGCATGTTCGCCCCGCATCACCTGGAGATACACGTCTACAACGTCCGTGGCGGCACAGTCGTGACGAACGCGCGGGTGAGCATCACCGTGACCGATCTGCATACAAAGCGGGTGATCGTCGTCCCGGTGATGACGATGGAGGGCATCGGCGAGGGCGTGCGGGACTTCCACTACGGCAACACGGTCATGCTCATGACCGAGCACTACCGCGTCGGCGTCACCATCAGCAACGCGCGCGCAAGCTTCATCGTCAACTGGCGTGAACCGTCAGCGGGGATGTCGTCGGGCATGTAATATTCGCTCAGTTTTCGGTTCCACGTCATTGAGACGCTGATGGGCCCGACAAGTCGGAATCGGAGACCGCTTCAAGAATTGGCGTGATGAGAGCGATCAGCGCGGGCGCGTCCCGAATCACGACGCCCCACACGATGTCGAGATCGACGTTGTCGTAGCGGTGGATGAGCGTGTTGCGCATCCGCTTGATACGCATCCATGGAATCTCGGGATGGGCTTGCAAGAAATCCGGAGACAGGCGCGACACCGCTTCACCGATGATTAATATCTGATGCTGGACAGCCGATTGAAGTAAGTCATCTTGCTTAAACGCTTCGAGATCGGTACCTTTGGTAAAATCAATCGAGTGTGACCAAAATCCGTGGGGAGGGTCAAAGACGTTGAAAGCCATCGCGCAATGGGCCATACTGTGGAGCATCACCCACCACAATACCCAAGGAGGCGCCCGATGACTTCCAACGTAGACCTGAGTGTACAGTAGATTGAGCAGGACTTTCAAGCCTTGATCGCCTACGTCACGGGGCCGGACACCCGCACGGCGACGGCCTACACGGTGGAACTTACGCTCTTCCGGCGCCTCTTGGCGTTGGGAGCAGCGTTATTGCGGGTCTTCTTCCAGACGCGGGCGGCCGAGCGCCCCGCTGGGCCGGTCCACGCGGCGGACGAGACCCCGCTGGGCTATCATGATCGCCGGTTCCCCACCTACTATTCCGTGTTCGGCAAAGTGCGCTTCGCGCGGCACTACTTTACGGCGGTCGGGCAGGAGGGCGTGTGCCCGCTGGACGCGGACCTGAGCCTCCCCGCGCGCTGCTATTCGGACCTGTTGCAGGAGTGGGGGACGTATGGCACGACAGACGCGTCCTATCACGAGAGCCAGGCCGCGTTGGCGCGCATCCTGGGGGTAGGGGTGGGGAGCGCCGCCTTGGAAACGATGGCCGGCGACACGGCGGTGGACGTGGAGGCCTTCTACGCGCAGTCCGTCAGTGGGGAGGTGCGGGCGGCGGATGGGCCGCTTCTGGTGGTGCAGGCCGACGGCAAGGGCGTGCCGATGGTCCAACCGCCCCCCGAAGTGCGGCCCGTGCGTCTGGGCAAAGGACAGAAGCGCACCAAGAAGAAGGAGGCCGTGGTGACCAGTCTCTATACGATCGCGCCCTATGTGCGCACGCCGCAGGAGGTGGTGGCCGCGTTGCTGCAGGACCGCGACCGCCCGCCGGAGACGGTGCCGCGTCCTACACCGGCGGGCAAAGAACTGCGGGCCACCCTCGACGGCAAGGAGGTGGCCCTGACGCGCCTGGCGGAGCGGGCGCGGCAGCGCGAGGGGCCGCACATCCAGGAACGGGTCGCGCTGACCGATGGCGCGGAGGCGCTGCAAAAGCAGATCGCGGCCCACTTCCCCAGACATACCCTGGTTTTGGACATCATCCACGCCACGGATTATCTCTGGAACGCGGCCAACGCGCTGCGCGGCGAAACGCATCCCGACCGCCTCGCCTGGATCCGGACGCATCTGGCGCAGCTCCTCGCCGGAGACACGCTGGCCGTCATCACTGCGCTGGAAGCGGCCGCCCAGGACCCGGCGCGCACGGCCACGCAGCGCACCGCCCTCCTGGGCACCGCCGGCTACTACCGCCGCAATGCGCCCTACATGTGCTATGACGTGTATCTCGCGCACGGCTGGCCCATCGGCACGGGAGTCGTGGAAGGCGCCTGCGGCCACCTCGTCAAGGATCGCATGGAACAAGCGGGCATGCGTTGGACCAAAGCGGGCGCCCAAGCGGTGCTCGACCTGCGTGCCCTCCGGCTCAACGGCCAGTGGGACGCCTATGGTCAGTTCCATCGTCAGCGGCAGCATGAGCGCCTCTATGGGACTACTAGTCCCGTCCCCGAGACAGCGGAGATGTGGGTCTTGGCCGATGCGGCATAGGCACCCCCATCCCTCCATGGATTTTGGTCACACTCATATCAATCACACGCTGCGCGGCGAGCCGCATCTGTAGCAGCGTCCCCGGATTGCGATTTTCAGGCCGCATAGTACCGCTCAACTGAGCGCAAAATCTCGCCGCGTATGATGTAGTTCGCGCTGTTTTCCACCCCTTGGCGCGTCGTCAGGTCAACCCTATGGCCAAGGATCTCTTCGAGTTCGGCCTCCATGTCCCAGAAATCGAGTCCCGGCGTCTTGCCCGATGCGAAGTCCACCATGATGTCCACATCACTATCGTCGGCAAAGTCGTCGCGCGTCACGGAGCCGAAGAACGACAACTCCGTGACGTTCCAGCGGCGGCAGAAGTCGGCGAGCTTATCGTGCGGGAGATTTATGTGGATAGGCATTTGCGTATTCCCTGTCACTCTTAACCGTATGCCTCTAGGATAACGCAAAGATGGCGCATGTACCTGACCTGCTACCGCGTGGCTCAAGCCAGCCGGGAGACGGGTGCGAGAGGACCATGATTGCTAGCGTGCCAGCGAGGAGGGCTGGACCAATCAGGGTGTATCAGATTCTTTAGGCCGGACGTGTGCCCTTACACTGGGGGTAGCGCGCGCAGCCCCAGAACTCGCCACGCGTGCTGGTACGCTTGCGCATGGGTCCCTCGCACGCGGGACAGCGCGGGCCGATCCGCGCCCCGCTCCCTGGCCCCGGCCCGGCGCCCTCCTCGACGGGAGGCGGCGCCAGGGCCGCAGCGGCGAACGGCAGCGCGCGCGGCGCGATGGTCCGGTAGCGGGCCACGACTTCCCATCCCACAGCCGCCCCCGCCCGCTCCTTTTTCCGCCCCCGCGCCTGACCGCCGACGTCCGGCGCGCCCGACCACCGCTCGATACCCTCTTGTTCGACCTCGAACGGCGCGTCAGGCCACACGGGCAGCCAGTACCACCGTCCCCTATAGAGGAACGCCGGAGCCGTGGCCGGGACGCTATGCAACATGGCTGGGAGCGGGCGCGCCGGGATGTTCGCGGCCCACAACAGCGCGCACGCCAACTCCGCGGCCTCGGCGCAGCTCAACTCGTCGATAGATGTTATGTCGTGTAGCGGGCGTGTCGTGTTGGGCGCGGGCGACAGCGTGCGCCGCCGCAGCAGCCGCGCCACCGCCGCTATCCGATCCGTGGCGTCGGGCAGCGCCGCTACGATCAGCGCCCCCACACGCTTGACGGACGCGGGGGCGTCGACAACGAGGCGACGAGCGTCGCCCCGCGCGGCGCGCCGCTCTACGGGTGGCGCCGGCGTGTCCCCGCCTGCCTCTCCCACGCCGGCGCCGAGGCTGTCCGCCTGACCGCGCAGGACGCGATCTACGGCATCATCGTCGATAGTGGGCGCGGGGATTTCGACCGTCGTGGCGCGCCGTGCGTAGACCCATGCGTTGGGGCCCGCGTCCAGGGCGATGACCAGTTCGACGACGATATCGCGCGGGCCGCTATCGCCCAGCTTATTGAGGGTGGCGATGGGCAGCGCGCGCAGGTCGGCGATCTCGGTCGAGGAGTAGACGGGCGCCCGTTGGCCGGCGACGCGAACGTGCGCGCGGACCGGCCGCCCCCTATACGCGATGCGCGCGACCAACTGGCCGTCGACCAGGTCGAAGCGCGGGGCGCCCTGTGGGCGCGCCGCGACGAGCGCCTGCCCGGCCGAATCGAGGTAGGGCAGGGCGTCCTTCAGGCTGCCAACGCCCGCGGCGCGCAGCCCGGCGTAGCGCTCGCCCACCGTGCGCTGCCGGGCGATGTCCGACGGCACGGAGCGTCTGAGTATATCGAGCAGGCCGCCGGCCCCGCGATCCGCCACGCCGTACTCCAGCGCCGTCGCGAGGTCGGCCGCCGCCACCATCACGTCGGGCGCGCCGGGCGCGCGCTCGTTGGCGCGGCGGGCCAGGAACAAGAGGTAACGCGGCGCCTCGCGCGCCACGGCGGCGCGCACCGATGGAGGATTCTCGATCGGCAGCGCGTCGACCGGCAGGCCCGAGAGCAGGCACGCGGCGACGGCCAGGTAGTCGAGGCGGCCGCGCGCCCACTCGTGTAGCCGCTTGTCACGCGCGGCGAGGGCACGGCGCAGGGTGTCGTCGGTCCCGCGGTCGGGCAACTCGTCGAACTCAACGGGCAGGCCGCAGGCCGCCATCAGCAACTCCGTCTCCAGCGCGTCGGGGTCGGCCGTGCGCGCGCGCTCCGCGGCGATGTAGTGTTCGAGCGCCGCGGCCGAGGCGACGCGGATCATCAGGTCGCTGGCGGCAACGCCGAGCGAGGTCGGGCTCAACGCGCCGTCGCGCTCCGTCACGAAGCCCTCGGTCAGGAGGTAGCTCAGGGGTTTGTCCAGGTCGGCCGGACGCGGCGCGACATAGCGGTGCAGCGTGCGGGCGTACCAGTCCGCGACGTCGGCGCGCGAACGCACGAGACCCAACGCGATTTCGGTATTGATGTGCGTGGCGAGGTCGTCGCCGAGGCGGCTGCCGACGGGATGCCCGCCGAGCATACCCTTGACACGCGCCACGTCTTTCTCCGGCGCGACGACGTAGCAGTAGCCCTCTGTCTCCAGTCCCGGCCGCCCAGCACGCCCGGCCATCTGTAATAGGCCGGACGCGCTGAGGTCCGATGTACCGAGTTGCAGGTCGCGCACGACGACGGCGCGCGCGGGCAGATTGACGCCGGCGGCGACGGTTGAGGTGGCGACGAGCACCTTGATGTCGCCGGAGCGGAACAGGCGCTCGACGGCCGCGCGGTCCTCGCGCACGAGGCCCGCGTGGTGGAAGCCGACCCCGCCGGCCAAAGCTTGCCGCAGCGGCCCGCTCTCGACCGCCTGCTGGCGCGACGGCGGGGACAGGCCCAGCGTGCGGGCAAGGGCGAGCGCGCAGCGTTCGACGCCCTTGCGCGAGCCGCAGAAGACGAGCGTGGCGCCGCCCGCGGCGGCCGTGTCACGCACGACGGCCGCAGCCTTGAGGGTGCGCGCCTCCTCGTCCTGTTCCCACTGCCCTACCGGGTGGTATGGCACGACCGCTAGGGAGAGCGTGACCGGACGCCAGCGCGACTCGTAGAGTTCGGCGTCGAGCCAGCGCGCGATCGCGGCGGCGTTGGCGAGCGTGCCAGACATGGCGATAAGACGCGCCGCCGGGAACAGGCGCGGGACGCGCGCCAGCATAGCCTCCTGCCCGGCCCCACGCTGGCCCTCGTCAACGAGGTGTACCTCATCCATCACGATCAGGCCGATGCGCGCGACGAACTCCGGCGGAAGGGCGCGCCGGCCGATCGAATCCCACTTCTCAGGCGTGGCGACGATGATGTCGGCGGCGATGGCGCGGGCGGGGTCGAAGGCGTCATCCTCGCCGGTCGTCTTGTAGACGCGTAGGCCCGCCCGCTCCAGGCGCTGCCAGTCGTCGCGCTTCTCGGCGGCGATGGCGCGCATCGGGGCCAGGTAGACAGCGGCGCGCCCGCGCTCGCGGCACTCTTGCAAGAGTGCGACCTCAGCCACGAGCGTCTTGCCCGAACCGGTCGGCGCGGCGATCACCACATTGCGGGTCGTGTCGAGGACGAGCGGGATGGCGGCGGCCTGCATCGGGTTGAGCGCGGCGACGGCGATATAGGGCCGGATGCTCGCGGGGAGGACAGTCGCGGGGTCTACACCCGTCGGTTCCGCGACGTTCCCAGCGCGTTTTAGTGGTGTGGATTGCACCTCCGTAGTTTACGCGATGACAGGCGTCACTCCCACGTTGTCCTATTGCGCTATTGCACGTAGTACGACAGTCGCCTATCATGCGTGATATGTAAACATCCCCACAGCTAAAGCCGGGGGCTTTCAGAAGCCCTACGACCGGGTTGGTACGAGCAACACAGCCATGGACCGCCGGGACTGGTTACGGCAGCCCCGAGGAGCGCGATAGTGAGCGCCCCATTGTAGTCGGCATCGCCACGCCAGCGACACATAGAGTTCACGCAGGCGAACCGCTTCCCAGACCGTTCACCCATATGGAGACAGCGATGGCACATCTGGCTCGTGTACCGCGGGTTGACCAAGACGAAGGGCACGCCCGCCGCGTGGCACTTGTACGCCAGGAACACCCGCAATTGCTGGAAGGCCCAGCTATTAGAGCGGCGCCGCTCCATCTTACTCCGACGGTGGGTGTTGGCGCGTTCCCGCAGGCCGGTCAAGTCCTCGCAGGCAATAGCCTGATGGGAGGCAACAGCGCTGTCCACGATGCGTCGGCTAATGGTGTGGTTCACGTTGGCTTGAAAACGATGTTCCCGCCCCGACAAACGTGTCTGCGCGGCGCGCACCCGACGGCGCGTGCTACGTGTTCCTTTCGAGGCTTTCCGTTGCCTGCGCGCCCGATTGCGCGCGTACCTGTCGCGGATGGCCGTGACGTGCGCGCCACTGAACGTCGCGCCGTCGCTGGTCACGGCGATATCCGTGCGCCCAAGGTCTACGCCAAGGACGCCCGCGGTGTCCAGGGTGGGCGGGTCGGCGTAGTGGGCGCTCACCAGCAGACGCCAGCGCCCCTCATGGTCACGCACGAGGTCGGCCTCGGCCAGCTTCTCCGCCGCGGCTAACTGACGACGCTGGATGCCCCCGATGTGCAACTCTACGTTGCGTCGCCCGTTAAGCGTCGTCACGCGCGCACGATTGCCAACGAGGCGGTACAGACGCGGGGTGTCGAGCACGACCGCCGCCGTGAGCTTGAACGTATGCGGGACGCCTCGTTCGGCCTTGTACGATGCGGCGACGACGCCGATAGCGCGTACCGCGTGCTGGGCCAGCAGGCCGAAGCGGGCGCGCAGATCAACGTAGACCAGCCGATGCAAGCGGACGCTGTTAAACTCTCGCTCCCGCCACGCGACCTCAGACGCATAGTTGCACGCCTCATTGAACGCTCCTTGGAGTCGTTCAAGGGCGGCTTTCTCCGCGTCGGTGGGCTTCAAGGTCAGAGCAATCGTGCGTACGCTCATACCCCTACTATACCAGATATAGCCATGGATTGTGTCATAGGCAAAGCGCCGCTAGACGCGGCCCCTTGCCAGGTGGCAATCCCCCCTTCCTACGCTTCGCGCAGGACACCATCCCCACGCCTGAAGGCGGGGGTATCCTGGGAGGTTCAGATGATTTCAAGCTCATCAACGACACGTACGGTCACCCCACCGGCGACATGGCGCTCCGCCACGTCGCGCTCTTGCTTGATCGCTGTGCGCGCGATAGCGACATCGCCGCACGCCTGGGCGGCGACGAATTCCTGTTGATCCTGCCGGGCGCGTCGCACGCGCATAGCGTCGACGTGGCCGAGCGGCTCACGCTGCTCGCACAGGAAACGCCCCTGCGCATCGACGGCGCCGGCTTCATCCCACTGCGCATGAGCATCGGCGTCGCCGCGTACCCCAACGACGCGATACAATCGCACACGCTGCTCACCATCGCCGACACCCGGCTGTACGAGGCCAAGAAATCGGGAGGGCGCGGTCGAATCGGGCGCGCGGACGGAGCGTGACGACGTTGACCTCGACGGCTTCGATATGCTCAGCGCGCTCGTAGCCGCGGTCGACAACAAAGACCGCTACACGCGCGAGCACTCCGAGCAGGTGGCTCATTTCGCCTGTCTCCTTCCCGACCGTTTGGGGCTCTCGGCCGAGAGCTTGTGTACCCTGCGCGTGGCCGGGTTACTCCATGACGTCGGCAAAATCGGCGTGCCCGACCGTATTCTGCGCAAGCCGGGGCGCCTCGAGGCGCACGAGCGGAACATTATGAAGAGCCACGCCACGCTTTCGGCGACGTTGCTACGCGCCGTTGGCGGGGACCCTGACGTACTGACCGCCGTCACGCATCACCACGAACGATGGGATGGGCAGGGCTACCCAGCGGGTCTGGTGGAGACGGGTGTGCCGCTGCTCGGCCGCATCATGATCGTGGCCGACGCCGTGTCGGCCATGGCGATGGATCGTCCCTATCGCAAGGGTTTCTCGCCCGACACGATCGCGTGTGAGTTGCGCAAGGGCGCGGGAACGCATTTCGATCCCGCCCTGGTCGAGCCATTCATTGCCACGCTTGACATCGCGCGTGGCGAGGTAACGGAGGGGCTATTTTTAACACGGACAAGCCCAACCTTATGTCGACACCACTTCGCCCTCCTTAGACAAGTGGAAATCCACCCGTCATACCAGTAGCCCCGGTAGCGCAACGGCTGCGGCACGTCCTCGCTCGTCACCGGCGCGCCGCCCTGGTACACCAGCGGCTGGCCCCACAGGTCGTAGCGGTAGCGGTCCACCACGCTGCCCGTCGCGTCCACCAGCGCGATCACGCTGCCCTGCCCGTCGAGCACGTACCAGTAGCGCGCCAGCTGCCCTCCCGCCCGCTGGTAGAGCAACTCCAGCGGGGAGCCGTCCGGCCGATAGAGGAACGTCTCGGTGAAGGGGTCAGCGGCGTCGGCGACGGTGACCCGGCCCACCTGGTTGCCCCGGTACTGCACCGTCTCGGTGAAGCGGGTGGCCGCCTGGCCGAGCGGCCCCAGCGGCGTCCACTCCTGGGGCGCCGTGTCGGTGACGACGATGCGCGCCCGCAGCCCCCGCGCGTTGTAGCCCAGCGCCATGCGCAGGCCGTCCGACGTGTCCACTCCCGCGAGCAGCCCCTGCGCGTTGTAGCTCAGGCTCTCCCGCACCGTCGGCAGGCTGCCGGTGGGCGTGAGGACGATGCTGGTGGTGGCGCCGCTCCCATCGTAGCCGTAGGACGAGGCCAACGGACCCGTGCTCGTGTAGTAACGCGTGGCGACCACCTCATTGGGCAACCAGCCCGTCGGTTCGGAGCCGTCCACATTAGCGTAGGTGTAGGAGAGGGCGGCGGTGTTCGACACCACGACCGAGGTCAGGTTGCCGTTGCCGTCGTAGGCCCACTGGTGGCCGCCGGTGGCCGTGAGGCGACCCCACGCGTCATACCCCAGCGTCTGCACGAGGGACGGCGCGGCGAGTTGGCAGCTGTTGGCGACGTAGGAACTGATGGCCGTGGTCACGCCCAGCGGGCTGTGGGCGTAGCCAAAGCTCGCCACGAGCGGGACCTGCACGGTGAACGGGCCGGCGGCGCTCACACAGGTCAGGCGGTTGTCCGCGTCATACTGCCGCGTGTCCTGCGCTTGACCTGTCGTGTCGGCGTGGAGCGTGGTGGTGACGGGCTGGTCGGCGGCGTTGTAAGCGAACGTGCTCAGGGTGGTTGCCAGCGACGCGCCCTGCACGCCGTCCCATGTCCGCGTGGCGCGCCCCTCAGGGTCGTACACGTTGAGTTGGCCGGCCGTGAGGCCGCCCGTGCCCACGCTCAGGCTCTGCCCCACGAGCCGCCCCGCCGTGTCGTACAGGGCGTAGGCCGCACCCTGTCCGTCGTCCTGGCTGAGCGTCCAGTCCGCCGCGTTGTACTGGGTGGCCGTCGTCGCCGGCGTCTGCGCGCCCTCCTGCCGGCTCATCCGCACGATGTTGCCGTTGGCGTCGGCGCCCAGCGTGGTCGTGATCGCGGCGATGGCGCAGCTGCCGCACGAGGGCTGGTCGGTCTGCGTGGTCAGCCGGTTGGCGGCGTCGTAGCTCAACTGGTGGACGCGTGTGGTGAAGTCGCTCTGGTAGGTCAGGTTGTCGGCGGCGTCGAAGCCGTACGCCTCGCTCACGGGCGGTGCGATGGACCCGGTGGGCGGCGCCGTGAGCAGTCCGGGATCGACCTCGCTCCACTGCGGACGATCCAGGATGTCGTAGGTGTGGTAGGTAACATCGCCGTTGGGCGCCTGCACTTGCGCCACGTTGCCGTCGGCGTCGTAGCTCGTAGTCGTGGTTTGCGCGGCGCTCGGGCTGGCCTCGCCGACGCCGCCCACGGTATCGCTGGTCGCGCGGTTGAGCGCATCGTAGCCGCGTGTCTCCACGCTGTTGGCCTGGCTATTGTTATAGTCGAGCGGCGTGGTAATGGCGACCGTGTTGCCCACGGCGTCGGGGCTATATTGGGTGTGGACGCCCAGGGGGTCGGTAACACCGATAGGGCGGTCGACGCCGTCGTAGTCGTAGTGCGTGGTCTGTCCCATTGTGTTTTGCACGTCGGTGAGGACCGCCCCGCTGTAGGTGTAGACCGTGGTGGCCCCGACCGGGTTGATGGTCTGGATCGTGCGCCCCAGCGCGTCGTAGACGGCCCGCGTCACGTCGCCCGCGCCGTCCGTGGCGGTGATGACGTGGCCGTCGCCATCGTAGCCCACGCCGGTCCTGATCGTGACCGTGGGGCCGCGCACGGAGAGCGCGACGCATGGCCGCGTCGTGCGCGTGGGGCGTCCCAGGTGGTCGTACGCCACGACGACGACGGCCCCGCTGGGCGTGGTTGTGGTGATGGGGTTGCCGTCACCGTCGTCGGCGTAGCCCGTGGTGACGGGGGTGTTGGCGCCGCGCGTGGTCGTGATCGGCGCGCTACTTGCGCGCGTCAGGTCGCCAAAGTCATTGCCCACGGTGTTGGTGTAGCTGTCCTGCTGGGTGTAGGCGGCGGCGACGGCGTTGGGCATAGCCACGGGCGTCGCCGTGTCCTCGGTCGAGGCCACGCTGACGCCACGCGCGTCGGTCGTGCCCGTGATCTCGCCTAAGCCGTCGATGCCCGTGAGTTGGCCGCGCCACTGCGAGAAGGTGTGCTGGCTGGTTCCGCACGCGGCTGGAGCGGCCAGGGGACGCGCGACGAGGAGGGCGGCGTGGAGCGGTTGCGCCGACGAGGAGGGCGGCGTGGAGCGGTTGCGCCGCCGAGGGGCGCGCCAGTTGCGCCTGCGGCCCGCCGCAGCCCGAGGACGTTGTGTTGATCAGTTCAATTGTGGCGACGCGCCCGTGGCGTCCGTCGTAGCTGTAGCGCGTCTTGCCGCCGCCCGGCTTGTCCACCTCGACCAGGTCGAAGGTGTGCGGGTCGTACTGGTAGGTCGTGGTCTGCGCGGCCAGCGCGCTCTGGGGGCTGTACGTCCCCACGGGCGGACTCGTCTCTTGTGTGAGCAGCCCGACCGTGCCATCGGGTCCCAGAGAGCCGTCGGGGCTGGCGTAGGTGTAGGCGTAGTGGATCGTGGTGTCGTGACCGGACGCGTTGTTGGCGTCGGCACGGCTGGTCACGTCATGTTGGGCATCGTAGGTGTAGGTGGTGGTGTCGCCCACCGCGTCTTCTATGGAGGTGGCCTGGCCCTGGCCGCCCAGAGCATAGATCGTGGCGCGCTGATGCGGCTGCCCGAAGCCCTCGATCGCCACGGTCTGGCCGGGGTTATAGGAGAATTGCGTCACGTCGGCGGGCGTCGTATCAGTGTTGGTGATAGCGGCCACGCGCCCCTGCGCGTCGTAGCCGAGCAGCCATTGGTGGCCCATCCCCGTGGTGACGGTCACGAGCAGCGTCCCGCTGTAGCCAAACGTCGTCGTGACGGCGTCGGCCGTCCCGGCGCCCAGCGTGCGCGCCATCAGTAGCGTCCCGCTGTAGACGGCGGTGACGTGTTGGCCCTGCGTCCCGCCGCTGCTCTGCCACAGGGGGCTGACTTCCTCGCCCACTACGCCGTTGGTGTACGAGTAGGCGATGGTGCGGCCCCCGCTGTCCACGAGCGCGCCACCGGCCTGATCCGTGCCGTCATCGACCATGGCGTCGCTGGCGCCGTAGCTGTCCGCGGTCGCGGACAGCCGCCCGCTGGGGTCGAAGGTCCGCGTCGCGCCGGTCAGAAAGTTGGTCAGGGTATAGCCCTGGCTCGACGTCGTGAGCTGCCAGGGTAGACCGAGCGGTGACGTATAGGCCGTGTAGGGGCCAGTGGCGCTCGGATCGCCACTGTAGATGAAGTCCCACGCGGCGCCGGAACCGTCGGTGTAGGATACGGTCGCGGTGAGGACTCCGCTCATCTGGGGGGTCAGGCTGCCGACCCAGCCCTCGCCGGCCGTCGTCGTGACGCCGCGTTGCGCGAGCAGGCTATCCCAGGTCCGATTGAGCGCCAACTGGGGTCCACGTCCGGGGATACTCATATCCGCGGCGCCGACGTCGACATGCCCGTCGGCGAGGTCGACGCTCGCGCCCAAGCCGGCGGCGAAGCGCACGCTCTGGTGCGGATGCCAGGGGATCGTTCCGCTAGCCGGCTCACCCCCGGCGGGCACGCTGATCTGACGCTGCACGGTCTTGGATGATGTGTTCGTCGCCGAGGCGGTGACCCCGTAGGTGAGCGTTGTCGGGCTACGCGCGGGAGCCGCCTGCACGCTCCATGAGACTTGGCGCTCCTGGCCCACGGCGAGGTCCCCGACCGTCTGCGTCGCCGCATCCCCCGCAAGCGAGAGGCCCGTGGGAAGATTCAGGGTCAACTGCACGCCCGTAGCCGGCGCGGTCCCGTTGTCGTAGATCGTCGCCACGACGTTGAACGGATTGGGTGAATACTGGCCGTTGGCCGTTGAGAGCGCCGCTGGGCCGGACACGCCGAGGGCCAACGGCGGCTGCAGATCGACGTTCTCCTGCGCCAAACCGTAGAGCGTGGCGAACGTGCGCGAGGCGCCCGGCGCGAGAGCGGCCGGGTTCCAGTAGACGGCATAGGCGCTGTCGTGGTACCCGGACGGGCTGAAGTCGACGCTCGGGTCGGGGGTAAAATCGTAGGCGGTTCCGTCGATGCGGGGCCACGCGGCCAGGACGAGGCGGTCGGGAACGGTCGCCCCGCCGCTCTTGAGCGTGCTAGCGGTGACGTGCGTGCTGTCGGTGAGATCAAAGAAGGCTTGGAAGGTGTCGGGGACGGCGTCGCCCGTGAAATCAGTCTCATGCGTGACGATGCCGACGCCCGGCACGCGGAACGGCGCGCCGTCGTTGTTGTTGATCATCGTGTCGATCATGGTACGGAAGCCGGCGTCGTGCGCGACCGGCCCTGTGTTCGTGGCGGTGTACGCGATGCGGGCGACATCGTCTTGTCCCGTCTGGGCGTTGAACACGAGTTGCAGCGTCTGCGTCACCAGGATGTCGCCGACCCGCCACGCGCTCTCGTTTGTGCGCGCGTCGATGTCAGTCGGCGCCTCGACCTGCGTCCCGTCTTGACCGTAGATGCTGTCGGCCCCGTCGACGCGGAGCGTGCTGAAGGACGTGCCGGGCGCGCCCGGCCACGCGTACATAAGGTTCCAGCTAATGGCGGTGACTCCCCCCGTGGCAGGGTCAGGGAAGGCGCCGATGTTGAAACGCCCGTTAGCGCCAACTTGCACAGCCAAGCGCGCGTTGAACGGATCGACGATAGACACCGGGGGGGGATCTTTGCTGGACTGCGTCATTAACGCGGCATGGAGCGGATGTTGCTGCTTGAGGTGCGCGGCATGGCCGGGGTCGCCAAGGATATCCGTGGACGGTGTCACCGTCGTTGTTATGGATGGAGGCACGGACGCTATGATCGGTGCCGTGTCTGTCACCGCCATCGCGGTTGCCGCGGCGGTCGTCGCCATGGGCGATGCTGTCGCCGTGAGCGCTGTCGAATTCGTGATGCTGTCGCTCGTAGATGTGGGCGAGGCGGCGGGCGCGTTCACCGCAGTGGTTGGGGTGATGATGCTCGTCGCGGTGGCGCTGACGCTGGGCGATGGGGCTGGCGTGCCGGACGCGGGCGTCGTCCCCGTGGGTGTCGGTGTCGTGCTGGCCAGGATGGGGGTCGCGCCGAGTTGGGCGATCACGATGAGCAGCAGCGCCAGCAGCCGGCCGGCGCGCGGACGGAATGTCATGAACGAGTTCTCCCTCGAGTACGAGTCCCTTCATAGCCCAAATGGGGCTAGGACTATCGTACTGGGGGCCAGTTCGTTTGTCTACACGTCATTAACTCCCATAATTAACTCACATCATTAGCACTCTCTCGACGCCCTATGCGACGTCGGTCCGCGCGGACAGGTCGCCCGTGTGGACGCGCGGCGGGGTCAGCGCGCCGGTAGACAGCGCGCGGTCGAACGCCACGACGAGGCGCGGGGCGAACTGCTTGCCACTGCCTTCGCGCACGCGGCGGATCGCCTCCGAGACGGGCAACGCCGGCCGGTAGGTGCGCGAACTGGTCATGGCGTCGAAGCTGTCGGCCACGGCCAGGATCGCCGCGTCGAGCGGGATCGCCGCGCCGGCCAGCCCGTCGGGGTAGCCCGCGCCATCCCAGCGCTCGTGGTGGTGGCGCACCGCCGGCAGGATCTCTTGCAGGAACGGCACGGGCTCCAACATGCGCTCACCGGCGCCCGGATGCTCCTTGATGACCGCGAACTCCGCGTCGGTCAGCGGGCCGGCCTTGGTCAAGATGGCGTCGGGCACGCCGATCTTGCCCACGTCGTGCAGGACACCGGCCTGGCGGATGCGCGCGATGTCGGACGGCGGCAGGGCGAGCGCCGTCGCGATAGCCACAGCGTAGGCGGCGACGCGCCCCGAGTGGCCGCGCGTGTATTGATCCTTGGCGTCCACGGCGGCGGCGAGCGCCTCGACCGTGGCCATGTTGGCGTGCTCCAGCAGCGCGGCCATGGCCGCGGGGTCACGCGGGAGCGTCATATCTTCGGGATAGGCGACGCGATCCCCGCCGGCGCGCTTGGCCGCGTAAGAGGCGTTATCAGCCGCGTTGACCAGTTCCTCCCGCGTCATCCCGTGCCGGCGCAGGGTGGCGACGCCCACGCTGCCCGTGGCGCGCAGGTAGGCCCGGCCGCCTCCCGGCGCCGCGTCCGCGATAGCGACGCGCAGGCGCGCGGCAACGACGGCCGCCTCGTCGCTGTCCGTTTCGACCAGGATGACGGCGAACTCGTCGCCGCCGTAGCGCGCGACCACGTCCGCCGCCCGCGCGCCCTGGCTCAATGCGTTTGCCACTGCCTCCAGCATAGCGTCGCCAGCCTGGTGGCCCCAGGTGTTGTTGACCTCGCCAAAGCTGTCGAGGTCAACCATCACCAGGCTGAGAGGGTGCCCGCCGCGCCGCGCCCGTGCGATCTCCCCCTCCAGGCGTTGCTGGAAGGCGCGGTGGTTGAGCAGCCCCGTCAGGCTATCCTCCGACGCCTGCTCCAGCGCGCGCTCGTGGCGGCGGCTGTTCTCCAGAGCGGCGGCGGCCTGCGTCGCGAGGAGCCCCAGCACGTCGCGGTCGTCCGCGGTGGGGGGGCCGATCAGGCCCGCTAGGCGTAGCGCGCCAACGACGAGCGCGTCGCCGTCGTCGCGCACAATCTCCACCGGCACGAGCGCCGCTATCCGCCCCGCGCCGTCCGTCTCCGTGGATAGGCCCTGACCAGCGTGGGGAAGCGCTAGCCAGGCCGGGCCAGCGCAGTCGGCGTCGTCCGGCTCCAGCACGACGCGCTCGAGCCGGGTAGGGTCCTCCGGGTCGCGCAGGTAGGCGGCGGCCGTCGCCGCGCCGGAGAGGGTACGCGCGCCCTCCGCCACGCGCCGCAGGGTATCCGCCGCGCTTTGGTGCACACGCAGCGCCTGCCCCGTCGTAACGACCGTCCGCAGCTGCACGTTGCGCCGATCAAGAGCGTCAGCGTGCCGCGCCGTGGCCTTGAACGCGACGTAGAGCGCGGCGATGTTGGAAGCCAGCAGTAAGAGCAGTAGAGGATGAACCTGGTAGAGTATAGCCCCAATGAGGCCAAGCGGCAGCGACGCGAGCTCAGGGAGCACGCCGTCGTGGAGCATATCCTGCAGGCGCACTCGACGCGGGGGCGGCGATGTGAGTAGGATGCCTACCTGCAGAAGCCCGTTGTCGAACGCGATGTAAGCAAACAGGAGCGCCAGCACCGCTGGGACATGATAGACGAGTGTCGCTGGAGAGAGGGCCAGTCCGACGGGCGCTAATCCGGCGTACACAAGGCTGGCCCCACCAACATTCAGCGTGGTGTGCGTGACGTTGAACAGCTTCTTGTATCCAGCGCAACGCTCCCGCAATTGCGTCGCGCTGATCGCCGTGAGCGCCACGAGCAGCGGGACCGGCGGCGGCAAGAGAACGACCATGGCGATGTGGACGCCAGCCGCCAGATTGTAGTGCAAATCGGCGATGCGGAAGGCGATACGCTCGCCCAACCAGGTAAGACCTGCAAACAGCAGCGCCGTCATGAGAAGAGGTGGTGTGAGTTGCGGCGCCGGTATGAGCCCGTGTGCCAAGAGTAACGCGGTCAAGCCCGTGAGCACGAGGACATATAGCCAAATACCTATCGGTTGCTTGCCCATTCGTCCCTGTTCCTGCCTTCGCGCTCACGATGTTTCGATGTTCGTGACCTGAGTATCGGCGCAATCGGGCCGGCAAGCTATGGGAGGATAGGGGGAGCCTGAACGGCAATGCGAGTTATTGACAATGACATGAGTTAGTCACGGGAGTTAACGACGTGAATCAATTATGGGAGTTAATTATGGGAGTTAATTATGGGAGTTAATTATGGGAGTTAATTACGTGTAGACGGGCGAGTAGGAAATAAGTACTATAGGGAGGAACCCATGTGGGGCCACCACAACGGGCTATAGAGTCGTAGGTAATCCGGGGTCAACCTGGAAGGAGTCGTAAAATCATGAAGCGCATCATCTTCCCGCTCGCTTTCATCGTAGGTATCGCCGCCGCCGCCTTAGGTGGTGTACATAGCCCTGCCCACTCACTCGCGACCATTCATCTCGGGACCATCCATCTCGGCGGGAGCTGATGGAAGCAAAGCGGGCCCAGTAAATCATTTAGCGGAAACGCCGGCGAACCACACTCGCCGGCGTTTCCGCATTTTGCCGTCGATGCCCCGCGTCTATGCCCCTCTTGGGTAGAGCATCATCCCCCGCTCGCCCCACAATCTTGGCCTGCTTCGACAGCCACCGGACGTCCGACTCCTCGGACGCTTCGCCAAACGGCTACCGCAAGCGTCTTAAACTGATACCCTGAGCAAGATGGCAAAAGATAATAGTAGTAGGATAAAGCTCTGGATATGCACGATTCGACGCCAGAGGAGACGCCGCACAGCGGCGAGGAGCGCTTCCGTGCGCTGACCGAGCACGCCTCCGATATGATCGCCGTGCTCGACGCCGCGAACATCGTCCGCTACGCCAGCCCTTCGACACACAACGTCCTGGGCTACGCGCCTGATGAGTTGGAGGGGCGGCCCGCTACCACGTTCGTCGATCCCGACGACCTGGCCCACGCCCAGGCGACGTTCGCCGCGCACCTGCGTGAGCCCGGCAGCGTGCGCCGCATCGAGTTCCGCGTGCGCCACAAGAACGGCTCCTGGCGTATGACCGAGACGATCGCCAACAACCGCCTGCACGACCCAACCGTGCGCGGCATCGTCCTCAACTGCCGCGATATCACCGACCGCAAACAGGCTGAGGACGCCCTGCGCGCCAGCGAGGAGCGCCACCGCGCGCGCGCCGAGCACGCGACCGATCTCGTCGCCGTCGTAGACGCGGGCGGGATCATCCGCTACGCCAGCCCCTCATACGCACGCATCCTCGGCTATCCCCCAGAGATGCTAGAGGGCACGGAGGCCCTCGCCCTGGTCCACCCCGACGACCTCGCCCGCGTGCGTGAGGACATCGCACGGCGTATGGCCGAGGGCGGCGTCGGCCACGCCGAATACCGCGTCCGCCACGCCGACGGCTCCTGGCGCACCATCGAGGTGACCACGAACAACCGCCTACACGACCCGGCAATCCTGGGCGTCATCGCCACCGCCCGCGACGTGACTGACCGCCGAGCGGGCGAGGAACTGCTCCACCATCAGGCTCTCCACGACGCCCTGACCGGCCTGCCCAACCGCGCGCTGCTCCATGACCGCCTGGCCCACGCCCTCACGGTCGCGGCGCGTGAGCGCACGCCGCTGGCCCTCTTCCTGATGGACCTGGACCGCTTCAAGGAGGTCAACGATACCCTGGGGCACGACGCGGGCGACGACCTACTGCGCGAGGTCGGCCGGCGCGTGCAGGGCGCGCTGCGCGCCTCCGACACCGTGGCTCGCCTCGGCGGCGATGAGTTCGCCATGCTGCTGCCCGGCGCGGACGCGGTGAGCGCCACGGAGGCCGCGCGCAAAGTCCTCTCCGCCCTCGTTGAGCCGGTCACGCTCCACGAACAAATCGTCATAGTGGGCGGCAGCGTCGGGATCGCCCGCTACCCCGACCACGGCGCGGACGCCGCCGCGCTCCTGCGCCACGCCGATGTCGCCATGTACGCCGTCAAGCGCGGCGGCGGGGGCTATGCCGTCTACAACCCCGCGCACGACCGGCATACCCCCCGCCGGCTCACGCTCATCGGCGCCCTGCACCGCGCCATCGCGCGCGACGAACTGCGGCTGCATTACCAGCCCACGATCGACGTGACCGGCAGGCGCGTCCGCATGGTCGAGGCCCTGGCGCGCTGGCAGCACCCCGACCTGGGTCTGTTGCCCCCCGAGCAATTCATCCCCCTGGCCGAGCAGACCGGCCTCATCGTGCCGCTGACACGCTGGGTGCTGGACACGGCGGTACGCCAGGTACGCGCATGGCGTGACGAGGGGCTCGACCTCGGCGTCGCCGTCAATCTCTCGGCGCGCACGCTGCGCGATCCCGAGTTGTCCGACGCCATCGCGGGACTACTCGAGGCCCACGACGTACCGGCGGATAAGCTACGCGTCGAAGTGACAGAGAGCATGGTCATGGCGGACCTCCCGGCCGCCGTGGAGGTCCTGACGCGCCTCTCCCAGTTGGGCGTCCGCGTCGCCATCGACGACTTTGGCACGGGCTACTCCTCGCTCACCCACCTCAAGCGCCTGCCCGTCGATGAGATCAAGATCGACCGGTCTTTCGTCACCAATATGACGACGGAGAGCGACGACGCGACGATCGTGGCCTCAACCATCGGCCTGGGCCACTCGCTGGGCCTGCGCTTCGTGGCTGAAGGGGTGGAGGACGAGCGGACGTGGCAGGCCCTGGAGGCGTTGAACTGCGACGGCGCACAGGGCTTCTATGTTAGCCACGCGCTGCCGGCCGATGAGTTGGCGCGGTGGCTGTGCGCCGCCCTGTCCGATTAAAAGTGCCCCAACACCATAATGAGGGTAGGGGCGTATCGCTATACAGCCCTGTCTGATGAAAAGTATCCACCGCCATCATAGGGGTAGGGGCGTATCGCCATACGCCCGTGTTCGCCGCAGCGATGTCCACTGGATGGCGCACGCCGACGAACACCAGGCCGCCCGCCCGCGACCACCCGGTTGGGCAGTCAGAATGCAGGCCGGCCTAAAGAACTGCTACCCTGTTGCCGATATAGATAGTACGAGGCCATCGTGAGGGGTTTTGGGCTGTGCCCCCCGCGACGGCCTCTTTGCTTGCCTGGAGTCTACGGCGATCGCTGTAGCCAGGCCAGCAGTTCGCCCAGCGGGCGCGTGTTCAGCACGTCGGCGGCCCCGGCCCAGCCGCGGCGCGCCGTCTGGACACCATAGATCATCAGGTCGAGGTTGTCGATGGCGTGGGCGTCGGTGTCGATCGTCAGCAGGCAGCCGGCCGCGCGGGCCAGGCGCACGTCGGTGTCCTTGAGGTCGAGCCGCGCGGGTGCGGCGTTGACCTCCAGCGCGGTACGCGTGCGCGCCGCCGCGGCGAAGACGGCCGCGCGGTCGAATTGGATCGGCTCACGCTGCCCCACCAGGCGCGCGGTCAGGTGCCCGATGACGTCGACGTGCGGGTTCTCGATAGCCTGAATCAACCGCCGCGTCGTCGTGTCCGCGTCCTGGCTCATCGCCGAGTGGACCGACGCCACCACGACGTCGAGATCGGCCAACACGTCGTCGGGGTAGTCGAGCGTGCCGTCGGCGCGTATGTCGACCTCCGAGGCGGCGAGCACGCGGAAGCCGTCGAGCCGCGCGTCGAGCGCGCGAATGGCGGCGATTTGCGCGCGCAGGCGCTCGACCGAGAGGCCGTTGGCGACACCACGCCCCGCCGAGTGGTCCGCGATAGCCACGTAGGCGTAGCCACGCGCGCGCGCCGCCTCCACCATCTCCTCTAGTGTGTTGTGCCCGTCGCTGGCGTCCGTGTGCACATGCAGGTCGCCGCGCATATCTCCGAGTTCGACCAGGCGCGGGATCTTGCCCCGCGCGGCCAGCTCGACCTCGTCCTGGCCGCCCCGGATCTCCGGTGGGATGTATTGCAGTCCCAGGTGAGCGTAGACATCCTCCTCGCGCGCGAAGTGGTGTTCCTCTCCGGTCTTGGTGTCGAGGATGCCGTACTCGCGCACCTTCTGGCCGCGCGCCTCAGCGTAGCTACGCAGCACGATGTTGTGCTGCTGGTTACCTGTGAAGTGCTGTAGCAGCGAGCCGTAGTCGCGATCGGTTACCAGGCGCAGGTCGAGTTGGATGCCGGGCTCGACGATCACGCTGGTCTTGGTCGGGCCATGCGCGATGACTTCACGCACGATGGGCAGGCCCACCAACAGCGCCATGACCTCCTCGGGCCGCTCGGATGTGCCGATGAGGTCGAGGTCACCGACCGTTTCCTGGAAGCGGCGGAACGAGCCGGCCGGGGTCAGGTTGCGCACATGCGGCGACCCTTTGAGCGCGCCGGTCACGGCGGCGATGATGGGGATGGCCGCCCCGATGGGCAGGCGGCCGCCGCGGCTTTGCATCGCCTCGATGTTGCGCAGGATGTTCGCCGCCGTCTTGGCTCCCACGCGTGGGAGCTTGGCCAGACGCCCGTCGCGCGCCGCCTCCGCCAGCGCGTCGATCGACTGCACGCCGAGGTCCTGGTAGACGCGCGCGGCCAGCTTTGGTCCCACGCCGTTGACGCCAAACAGGGTCAGCACACCCGGCGGGAAGTCGCGGTAGAGGTCCTCCAGGATGGGGATGGGCCGTCCGTCGAGCGCCTGCTCAATCGTCTCAGCCAGCCCGCCGCCGATGCCCGGCAGTCCCGCGATCGCGCCACGCTTACGCAGCTCCGACAGTTCCTCCGGCAACGACGACACGGTCTCCACCGCACGCTGGTAGGCCCTGACACGGTAAACGTTCTCGCCCTTCATCTCCAACAACAACTGGATATTGTTGAGGATGGCGGCGACGGCGGCGTTACTTAAGCTGTCAGCCATCAGCTGTCAGCTGCTCATTGATATACGCCACTACGTCACGCGTGTCGGTACCCGGCGTGAAGACCGCAGCCACGCCGGCTTCTTTGAGCTTGGGGATATCGGCGTGGGGGATAGTGCCGCCGGCCAGCACCATGATATCGGCGGCGTCCTGCTCGCGCAGCAACTCGATCACGCGCGGTATCAGCGTCATGTGTGCGCCGGAGAGGATGGAGAGAGCCACGACGGCCACGTCCTCCTGCACGGCGGCGTTGGCGATCTGCTCGGGCGTCTGGCGCAGACCGGTATAGATCACCTCGAAGCCCGCGTCGCGCAGGGCGCGCGCGATTACCTTGGCGCCCCGGTCGTGCCCGTCAAGCCCCGGCTTCGCCACCAAGATGCGGCTAGGCGGGGCGCTTGTCTGCGCGCTAGTCATCGTCGTTCTCCTCTATGCCCTTGCCTCAACGAGTTCATCGTCTGTTATGCCAACCTCCAGCGCCTCCACCCGCGACCGCTCGGCAAAGTCGCGTGGTGGCGGCACAGGATATCCCCATGCGCGCGTGGCCTCGATCCACCCTTCGATAACTTCCTCCCCTTGCAGCACAGCCTCAGCGCGTGTCGCTCCGTGTGTGCGGCAACCGGGCAATTCGGGGACGGTCACGATATACAATTGGTCTTCGTCAGACCACTCGATAATCATAGAGTAATGCGGATAGTCGGTGTGTTCGCTCATGTTCGCCTCAACGAAAGCTGCTAGCTGACAGCTAGCCAAAAAACGGCGGCTCCTCATAGCGCCCGAACACCTTCGAGAGCACTTGCACGATCTCGCCCTCGGTGGCGTCGGCCTTAAGCGCGTCGATAATGGGGTACATCAGGTTGTCCGTACCGGCGGCCGCGTTCTCCAGCTTTTGCAGCGACGCGGCCCACGCCGTGGCGTCGCGCCGCGCGCGCAACGCCCGCACGCGATCGACCTGCTCGCGCTCGAAGGCGGGGTCGATGTCCAGGAGTTGGATCTGCTGCTCGTCGGGATCGACGAACGCGTTGACGCCGACCTGGATGAACTCACCCTGCTCGATGCGCCGCTGGTACTCACGCGCCGCGTCGTGGATTTCGCGCACGAAGAAGCCGTTGTCGATGCAGGCCAGCACGCCGCCCTGCTCCTCGATGCGGTCGAAGTAGCGGTAAACGTCCTGCTCCATCTTCGTGGTCAGCGCCTCCACGAAGTAGGAGCCGGCCAGCGGGTCGACCGTGTTGGTGACACCCGTCTCATAGGCAATGACCTGCTGCGTGCGCAGCGCGATACCAGCCGCCTTCTCCGTCGGCAGGGCCAGCGCCTCGTCCATCGAGTTGGTGTGCAGGCTCTGCGTGCCGCCCAGCACGGCGGCAAGCGCTTCCATGGCCGTACGCGTGATGTTGTTCTCGGGCTGCTGCGCGGTGAGTGAGCAGCCCGCCGTCTGCGTATGGAAACGCAACAGCCACGAGCGCGGGTTCTTGGCGCCGAAGGTATCGCGCATCACATGCGCCCAGATGCGGCGCGCGGCGCGGAACTTGGCAATCTCCTCAAAGAAATCGATGTGGCTGTTGAAGAAAAAACTGATGCGCGGCGCGAACTCGTCGACGTCGAGCCCGGCGTCAATGGCGTGCCGCACGTAGGCCATGCCGTCGGCCAGCGTGAAGGCCAACTCCTGCGCCGCGGTCGAACCAGCCTCGCGGATGTGGTAACCCGACACTGAGATGGGGTTCCAGCGCGGCATATGGCGTGTGGTGTACGTGATGATGTCGGTCACCAGGCGTATCGAGGGCCGGGGCGGAAAAATGTACTCGTTCTCGGCGATGAATTCTTTGATGATGTCGGTCTGTAGCGTGCCGCCGAGCGCCTCGGGCGGGATGCCGCGCCGCTCGGCCATGGCCACGTACATCGCCAGCAGGATGATCGCCGGCGAGGAGATCGTCATCGAGGTGGTGACCTCGTCGAGCGGGATGCCAGCGAAGAGTGTCTCCATGTCGTCGAGTGAGTCGATGGCGACGCCGCAGTGCCCCACCTCACCCAGCGACATGGGATCGTCCGAGTCGAGGCCCATCAGGGTCGGTAGGTCAAAGGCGGTGGAGAGCCCCGTCTGGCCCTGACCGAGCAAGTATTTGAAGCGCGCGTTGGTCTCGCGCGCGGTACCGAAGCCGGCGAACTGGCGCATCGTCCACAGCTTGCCGCGGTACATGGTGGGGTGAATGCCGCGTGTGTAGGGGAATTGGCCCGGCTCGCCCAGGTCGCGCTGGTAGTCGAGTTGCGCGGTGTCGGCGGGCGTATAGAGGGGCGCGATCTCGTCGCCCGATATCGTCGTGACGCGCGCCGGCCGCTCATGCCGTGATGCTGGTCGCGCCATCGCCTCCGCTTGCGTCGCGGTAGGCTTCATCGCCCCTGTCGCCTGCTTATCAGTAATCATGATGTCTCCTCGTTGCCGCAGGCGCCTTTGCCTTCGCACAGGGACGACGCCCTATCCATAACTCTGCTATCAGTATACGCCGCCCTCCTTTCGTGCGTCTTTCCACCGATTACAAGGGCCTGAGGCGGGGACGCAGCCATGCGACGAAGCGCGCGGTAGCGTCTTCCAGGCTGTCTGGGCGCGTCACAAGAGCCTCGATTTGCCGGGCCAACTCGATATCGTCGCCCTCATACAAGTGATCATTTATCTGCAAGAAGGTATCCCCTGACGCCAAAGCCGTTCGTTTATTGCCGTCCACGAAAGCGTGGGCCAACGCTATACCTGACATGAACAGCACTGCTTGCGTCACGAGGTCCGCCTCCTCGTAATAGGCGGCCATCTGCGGGCGCATAATCGCACTGTCAAGCGCACCTTCATCACGCAAGCCGACGGCTCCGCCGGTTCGCTCTATTAGCTCATCGTGCATCGCGATAACGTCGAGCACGGTCAAATAGGGCATTTTCAGGCTCTACCGATCCGCCAGGTACTCATAAGCTCCGGCGCGCAGCTTTAACGACCGCTCGAACGCAGCGCGTACCTCCGGCGACATCTCAGGCTTGATCTGCACCTTGCGCACCTCCACGCCGACCATGTCTCCTTCTTGTAAGCTCTGGCGCTCGGCCTCTTCCTTTGGGATAGTCACAACCAAGCTATTACCGACACGGCGCAGCTTCTGCGTCACCATAAAGTGTCCCTCCCGGCTTAATTCAGATTGCAGAGTATATACAGAGTATACGGCAGTCTCGAACTCTCACCTATACTTTAACGAGTTGGCGGTACTTACACGCGGTGTCAGGGTCTTCTTTAAGGCCAAGCAAGTCAAGCAGTTCGGCGTCGTGGCGCAGGGTCAGGAGCTGCATCTGCTCGCCGTTCCAGCCGCGCGCCTGGCAGCGCCGCTCCTCCTGCACGCGGGCGCGCATCTGGGAAACCGCGAACGTCTCGCGCAGTACCTGCGGGGTGAGGCGCGGCTTGCTGGTGACGATGCCGGCGCGTTTGCCGCACTCTTCCACGATGAAATTGATCCCGCGCACGCTGATGTCGAAGACGCGGCTGTCGCCCGCGCGCGGCTGCTGTGGGACCGACGGGTCCTGAACGTGATGGGGGGCCTTATAGTAGGCGCGCAGGGCGTCGCGCAGCCGCTCCGAGACCGGCAGCTTGCGCGTGCGCAGGCGCTTGGCCGCGTCGGTCTCGCGCACGACGAGGTAACTGCCGCTCGCGTTGTCGTCGTCGAGGTGAATGTCTGCCACACGCAGCGCCAATACTTCGTCGCGCTTGAGTCCCGTATCGAGCATCAGCACGACGAGCGCGCGCCAAAAGGCATTGTCCTCGGTCACCTCGACGAGGCGCAGCGCGTCATCTTCTTCCAAGAACTCCGGCAGCGCCACGTACGCCGGGGGGTAGGGCACGGGGTCGGCGGGACTCGTCGCGAGGTAGCCTTCGTCGCGCAGGTAGCTGAAGAAGTTTTTGAGCGTAGCCACCTTGCGGCGCACCGAGTTGGGTGAGTTCGCGCGCGTCTCGCGCACCCAGGCGATGAACTGGCGCAGCTGACCCGTGTCGATGGCGCCAACGGCGCGGTCGCCAAGCTGCCCGCGCAGCAGCCGTAGGTCCAACTCGAAGCTCTTGATGGTGTGTTGTGAGCGGCCCAGCGCGACCAAGTAAGTGATGTAGTCGGGAATGGCCTGGTCGAGCGTGACATGCGGCGTCGGGGGGACGCGCGGCGTCGCTTGCTGCTGTGGCATGGCCACGCGCTGTCTCCGCGCGCGCGCCCCCACGGGCGCCACGGCGCGCGTCTCGTCTACAAGGGCCGACGCCAACCCCGTCTCATCTGGGGCAACCGCGACGGCGGCGCCCTGCCCCTCCGCCACCGGCTCCTCGAACAGGGTCATCTGACCTGGCCGCGCGCCATCGCCTTTTCTCACCCGTATTCCTCACTGTCCACCTTTTTTCGCTATAATAGTACATCTGTTCTGACCTGTCAACGTTATGTGCACACAGGGGCGGCACGATGGTGGGAGACCATAGAGGGAAATTCGGATACCATAGAGGGAGATGAGATTAACGCCCTACATACCGATCACCTACCAGGAGCATTACCATGGTCTACGTCCCGACGGTCGTCGAGAGCACCCCGCGCGGCGAGCGCAGCTACGACATCTTCTCGCGCCTGCTCAACGAGCGCATCATTTTCCTGAACACGCCCATCGTCACCGAGGTCGCCGCCCTCGTCACGGCGCAGTTGCTCTTCCTACAGAGCGAAGACCCCGAGCGCGACATCATGATGTACATCAATAGCCCCGGCGGCGACGTGATGGCCGGGCTGACCATCTACGACACGATGCAGCACATCAAGCCTCAGATCAGCACCATCGGCGTCGGCTTCGTCGCCAGTATGGCCTCCATCCTGCTCGCCGGCGGCGCCCAGGGTAAACGCTACGCCCTCCCTAACACCGATATCATGATCCACCAGGGCTCGGCCGGCTTCTCGGGCGCGACGCCCGACCTGGAAGTGCGCTCGCGCTGGATCTTGCGCATGGTACGCCGCACCAACAGCATCCTGGCCAAACATTGCAACCAGTCCTACGAAAAGGTTGAGAGCGACACGCAGCGCGACTACTTCATGACCTCCGACGAAGCCGTGGCGTATGGTCTCATCGACTCCGTGCTCAATGTCGAAGATATGCCGATGGGCGTGGCGGGGGATTTACCCTTCCAACCGTAAGGGGGACCCTCACCCCCAACCCATGGCTAACTGGCCCCTCGGCTGCGGCCGACGGTCCAGCGCGCTCTCCCGCGCGCGGGAGAGGGGAGCCGCCCTCCTTGTATCCTGCCTCATCTTACCGCGTCGATCACACCGATTCGTCAGTGGCACAAGCCCTTATACGGAGGAAGCCTTCCCCTCTCCCGCGGGTAGGGAGAGGGGGTCGGGGGGTGAGGGTATCGCCCGTGACCGCAACACTGCGAGTAGTTGGCGCGCCGCGGCCTGCTCGGCGCCCTGGCGATTGAGGCCGTCGCCGCGCGCGCTGCCCTGCCCCTCGACCACGACTTCGGCCACGAAACGGCTGTCGTGCGCCGGCCCAGTGCGCTCTAGGATGCTGTAGCGCGGTGTGACGCGGTACAACCCCTGGCTATACTCCTGCAGCTCCGACTTCGCGTTGCGATGCAGGTCCGCCGCCAGGATGAGCGGCAGGCGGCGGTGGAAGAAAGGCGCTAGGAAGGCGGCGGCGCTGTCGAACCCCTGGTCGATGAAAAGGGCGCCCACGACAGCTTCGAAGGCCTCGGCCAGCACCGAGGAGGTCCCGCGCCCTTGCGGGCCCTCTTCCGCTCGACTCACAGGGACGAATAACCCCAACTCGATCTCGGCGGCGTATTCCGCAGCCGTCGAGCGCCGCACTAAGGCCGAGCGCAGCGTCGTCAGCGGCCCTTCGGCCAACGCGGGATAGGCGTGGTAGAGGAACGCCGCCGCCGCCGTTCCCAGGACAGCGTCGCCTAGGAACTCCAGCCGTTCGTTCGACGGGCGCTGTTCCTCCGCCGCTTCGGCTTCGGCCGCCTCGGCGCTCGACACATGCGAGAGCGCCAACTCCAATAGCTCTTTGTGACGGAACGTCACGCCGAGGCGCCGCTCTAACTCGGAGAGCGGCGGACGTTCAGCCTCCAACACGCCTCCGGCATGAGTCGAAAGTCGAAAGTCGGAGGTCGGACGTTATCGTAGGGTATAGCATATGTAGGTCCATCTACTTGATTGGGCGCATAGCGGGGTCGAGGGGTATAATAACGGTGTCAAGCACTCTGCTGTCTAACTACTAACCACTAACTACTTAGGAGAATACACTATGCCTTTGTATGAGTATAAGTGCGCCGACTGCGACAAGCCGTTCGAGATACTCGTCGCCTCGCCCGCGCTCGCTGACAGCGTCGTGTGCCGCTACTGCGGCAGCGAGAGCGTGCGGCGCCTCGTGTCGTCGTTCGCCTCGCGCTCCAGTGGGCCAAGCGCGCTGGAGAGCATGGCCGGCGCCGCGCCGCGCTCTGGCGGCGGGTGCTGCGGCGGTGGGTGCGGCTGCGGGCACTAAAAGCTGTCAGCAATCAGCCGTCAGCAAAAAGCTGACGGCTGATTGCTGACAGCTACTGGAAACGCTGGTGGAGCAGCCGTGGCGCCCCACGATTATGAGAGGCGGCCTGACCTTAAAAGGTCATGGCAGAGGACGGACCTTGAAAGATCTGCCTGAGTACAACACACATGCCATCCGTCAACTGACGACTACCGTGCTAGGCACGCGAGAGACCTTTCAAGGTCCATCTCCTGCCATGGTCTTTTAAGGCCAGGCCAGCGGCGTGCGAAAAGTGGTGGGGCTGATCCCTGATCCCTGATCCCTGATCCCTGATCCCTGATCCCTGATCCCTGATCCCTGATCCCTGATCCCTGATCCCTGATCCCTGATCCCTATAAAAGCGGCGTGATGATCCGGCGCGCGTCCTCCACGTCGGTCGCCATTTGAGCCAGCAGCGGCGCGAGTCCATCGTAGCGCGCCTGCTCCCTCAGACGCTCCACGAACAGCAGGCGCAGCGTCTGTCCGTAGATGTCGCGGTCGAAGTCGAGCAGATAGGCCTCGACCGTCGTTTCGGCGCCGTTGAAGTGCGGGTTCGTACCCACGCTCACGGCGGCGGCGAAACGTTCGACCGGCAGTTCGGCGATGGCGGCGTAGACACCCGACGCGGGCACGATCTGCTCACGCCCCAGCGCTAGGTTGGCCGTCGGGTACCCCAGGTCACGCCCGCGCTTCTGTCCATGGACCACCTCGCCTTCAAGCTCGAACGGATAACCCAGCAGTGTCCGCGCGGCGGCCATATCCCCCTTGTGAATAACGTCGCGCACGGCCGAACTGCTCACGCCCGGCGCGCCGGCCTCCGGTCCCTGCCGCGGCACAATGTGCACGGCAAAGCCCGACGATCTGGCGCGCTCAAGCAAATAGGGTATGCCGCCTTCGCGGTCGTGCCCGAAGCGAAAATCATCGCCCATCCAAAACTCGGCGATCGTCAGACCAGCCTCCAGGCGGTCGATAAACTCGCGCGCCGACATCGACGCAAACGCGGGCGTGAAGGGCAGCAGCGCCAGCAGATCAGGGTCCAGCGCGGCCAGCAAACGCTGTTTGACGTCACGCCCCGTTATTTGGTAATCGGTCAGGCCCGGCCGCAGCACGAGCGCGGGGGCGGGGTCGAAGCTGATGACGCCGAAAGCGAAACCATGTTCATGCGCCCGGTCGTGCGCCTGCCCCAACATGTAGCGATGGCCACGGTGGACGCCGTCAAAGGCGCCGATAGCGAGCACAAGCGGACGGTCGTAACGCAGGGCATCCAGGCTGTCCACAAGCTTCACAGACTTTACCCTATCTCCACGCTAGATGTGACGGCCCGCGACACACTGGGCGCCCCGAACACTTTGCCCGGCTGCCACATGTCTCGACGCGCGTCGTAGCGCGCTAGAGCCAGCATCCGCCCGTCACGCGCATAGAGGCGCGCCTCTGGAGTGAGTCGGGAGTCGGAAGTCGGAAGTCGGAAGGGGACGGGGTTGCCGTGCAAGACGGCGGCTGTCGCGTGGTCGTCCAGGACAACGGCCGGCCAGGCCGCGACCGCCTCGTCGGACGGCCTCAAGCGCGTGTACAGTAGTCCGTCCGCCGCGAGGGCGCGCATCTCTGGTACGCCTAGCGCCGTGTCCACGCCGAAGTCTCCACTGCTAAGGCGGCGCAGCGCGGCGAGATGCGCACCGCAGCCCAAGCGCTCGCCCACATCGCGCGCTAGCGCACGGATGTATGTGCCAGAACCGCACCAGACGAGCATATCGAGCAAGCCATCCTCCAACCCGGTTAGCGCCAGACCGTCGATACGCACCGTACGCGACGCCATCTCCGGCGCCTTGCCCTGGCGCGCCAGCTTGTACGCGGGCACGCCGTCCTTCTTGATCGCGGCGTAGGCGGGCGGTATCTGGTCGATGGTACCAAGGAAAGGCGCCAAAGCTGCTGTGACGCGCGCCGCCGTCACGTCAGCGGTCGAACGCTCCTCAACGACGGGGCCTTCGGCGTCGTCGGTCGTCGTACGTTGCCCCAGGCGCACACGGGCCAGGTAGCATTTGCGGCCATGCATAAGATAGTCGGAGAGACGCGTGGCGGCGCCCACGGTGACGAGCAACACACCCGTAGCCAGCGGGTCGAGCGTCCCCGCGTGCCCCACCTGCCGCTGCCCCGTCAGCCGCCGCACCAAGCCCACGACATCGTGCGATGTCCAGCCCAGCGGTTTATCGACGTTCAGGATACCGTCCATGCGCGCCTCACAAAGTCGATGGTCGATAGTCGATGGTCGATAGTCGATGGTCAATAGTCGATGGTCGATAGTCGATAGTCGATAGTCGATAGTCGATAGTCGATAGTAAAGTGGCGTACGAAAATGAGCCGCCAATGACACCATGCATTCTAAAGTTCCAGCTACGATAACCATCGACCATCGACCATCGACTATCGACCATCGACTATCGACTATCGACCATCGACTAATTCATGGTAGCGCGCGAGCAGCGCCGCGCGGGCCGCCTCGGCGGGGCCGGGCACGTCGCAGCCGGCGGCGCGACGGTGGCCGCCGCCGCCGAACGCCGCGGTCAGGTCGACCGCGTCAACGCGCGTGGTCGTGCGCACACTGGCCTTGAAGTGCCCATCAGGCATCCCTTTCAGCAAGAAGGCCAGGTCAACTCCGTCGATACTACGCAGAAACTCCACGACGCCGTCGAGGTCAGATGTCTCGGCCCCGCAGTCCTCGATCAACTCGCGTGTGGCTACCGCCGAGGCCACACGCCCCTCGTCGTCCAGTCGCATCGTCGCCAGGGTGCGGCCCCACAGCAGGGCGGCTGGCGGACGCCGGCGCAGCAACAAATTGTACGAGATAGACGCCGCGTCGGCACCGGCGGCGACGAGAGCGGACGCCGTGGCGAGGGCACGCGGCGTGCTATTGGCGTTCTGAAAGGAGTGCGTATCGTTGATGATGCCCGTCAAGAGCGCCATCGCCATGTCCCGGTCCAGCGGGGCCGGGAGCACGGCCACGAGGTCGTACACGATCTCGGCCGTCGAAGCGGCCGTCGTATCGACGAGGTTGACGTCGCCGTACTCCGTGTCGCTGGCGTGGTGGTCGATGTTGAGCAACCTGCGGCCGGGGCGGAGCCGCTCCAACTCAGCGCGCATGCCGCCTAACATACCCGGGTCCGACGCGTCGACCGTGACCAGGAGATCGGGGTCGGCGGGCACGACAGCGGAGATCGTCGCGCTCTCGGGCACGAAGAGGAGCGAGGGCGGCAGGGGGTCCGCGCAGACGACGGTCGGCGTCTGTCCCAGCTGGCGTAGCGCGCGCGCCAAGGCCAGCGCCGCCCCAACGGTATCGCCGTCCGGTGAGCGGTGACAGAACAGCACAGGCCGCGCCGCGCCGCGCAGGACGCTAGCCGCTGCCGCGAGGCGCGCCGCGTCGACGCCGTCCTCGGCGCTACCCATCGACCTGAGACTCCCGTTCGCGCTCATGCTCTTCAACCTCGCGTATGACGCGCAACACACGATCACCCTCCTCAATGGAGTGGTCAAGCATGAATTGCAACTCCGGTATGTGGCGCAGCCGCAGGTCGGAGCCGAGTTCGTGGCGCAAATAGCCTGCGGCATGCCGCAAGGCCGTGATCGTGTCCTTTTGCTCGGCCGGCGTGCCCATGACGGATATGTACAGTTTAGCGTAGCGCAGATCGGGCGACATCTCGACGCGCGTGATCGAACTCATGAACGACACGCGTGGGTCCGCCAACTCGGTCTGGATCAACTCGGTCACGCGGCGCAGGATCTCGTCGCCGACGCGCTCGGCGCGATGTGGCGCGGGCATTGGGCGCCTCCTTCCAAGTGACGAGTGACGAGTGGCGAGTGGCGAGACCTAATCACTCGCCACTCGTCACTCGCCACTCGCCACTAACTAACCAATTCGCGGGTATACTGCTCGACAATATCGCCCTCGGCGAAGTCGTCGAAACCATCGACCGTCATGCCGCATTCGGTGCCGGCGTTGACCTCGCGGACGTCGTCGCGCACGCGGCGTAGCGACGTAATGCGGCCCTCACCGACGGACGCGCCGTGGCGCATGACGCGCACGTTGCCGCCCCGGGTGAAGGAGCCATCCGCGATGATACAGCCAGCCGCCTTGTGCCGGCCGGCGGGGAAGACGGCGCGCACCTCGGCGTGGCCCTGCACGATGTCCTGGTAGACCGGTTCCAGCAGGCCCTTAAGCGCGGCCTGAACCTCTTCGGTCAGCTTGTAGATGATCGTGTAAAAGCGCACGTCAACGCCGGTCGCCTCGGCCGCGCGCCGCGCCGCCGGGTCGTCACCGACGTTGAAGCCAACCACGATGGCCTGTGACGCCGCCGCGAGAGTCACATCCGACTCCGTCACGTCGCCGACCGCGCTGCGGATCAGGCGCACCTTCACGTTCTCGTCGCCCAACTCCTCGAGGCTGTGCTGTATGGCGCCAATCGAGCCTTGCACGTCGGCCTTGAGCACGATGTTGAGCTCTTTAACCTCACCGGCCTGCACCTTGCTGAAGAAGTCAGATAGGGCCACACTCTTGGTCGGCAAGAGCGACTGGGCGCGCCGTTCACGCGCCACGCCGGACGCCAGTTCACGGCCTTTGCGCTCATCCTCCATCGCGCGCATGGTGTCACCGACCTCGGGCACATCGGGCAGTTGCAGGATCTCGACTGGGAACGACGGCGGCGCCGCCTTGACGGACTGGCCGCGACTGTCGAACATGGCGCGCGCGCGGCCAGCTACGGCGCCGACGACCACGAAGTCGCCGCGGCGCAGTGTCCCATTACGTATCAGGACGGTGCACATCGTGCCGCGCCGCACGTCCGTGCGCGCCTCCACGACCGTCGCCACCGCCATACGATTGGGGTTGGCCTTGGGCTCGACCCTGATATCAGAGACGAGCAGGATGGTGTCGAGCAAGTCATCCAGCCCCTGCTGCGTCTTGGCCGACACCTCGACGGTGGGCACGTCGCCGCCGTACTCTTCGACGATGACGTTGTGCTCGGTCAACTCCTGCTTGACACGGTCGGGGTTGGCCCCCTCTTTGTCAATCTTGTTAATGGCAATGATGATCGGCACGTCGGCGGCGCGCGCGTGGTCGATGGCCTCGACCGTTTGCGGCATCACGCCGTCGTCGGCGGCGACAACTATGATCACGATATCCGTCACCTGGGCGCCGCGGGCGCGCATGGCCGTGAAGGCGGCGTGGCCGGGCGTATCCAGGAACGTGATCTTGCGCGGCACGCCCTCACGCTCCTTCTCGATCTGATAGGCGCCGATGTGCTGCGTGATGCCGCCGGCCTCACCCGCGGCAACCCGCGCGCTGCGGATAGCGTCAAGCAGCGAGGTCTTGCCGTGGTCGACGTGACCCATAATGGTCACGACGGGGGGACGCGGCTGCAAGAGCGCCGTGTCTTCGTCTTCAAGGCCGTTGGTCGACGCCGAGGTCTCCGACACGGCGTCCTCCGCCGCCCCGGCCTGGGTCGCGGTCGCGCCAAGTTCTTCGGCCACGATCGCCGCCGTGTCGAAGTCAATTTCCTGGTTGATCGTCGCCATCATACCGCTGGCGAACAGGACCTTGATAACAGCCGCTGGCTGCTGCTCGAGGATATCGGCGAGTTCCTTGACGGTCATGACCGGCGGCAACTCGACAGTGGTAGGCCGCTCGATGGTCGCGGTCGCGCGCCCCGCGGCATTGAAAGTGCTGGGGCGATGACCGCCCCGGCCACGGCCACCGGGCCGTCCGCCTGGCCTGGCCCCACCGGATCTAGCCCCACCGCGGCCTCGTCCGCCGCCTCCTGGTCTTCCTGACATATCTTTCTCCTTAGTAATCAGTAGTCGGTAGTCAGTTAGTTACGGGCTATGTCCTGCTGAGTTGCTACCGTATCGGTAAACTCGCGATTCTTTCTGACTACTCATCTCTCTTATGAACGGGCAGCCCCTCCGCGTAGGCGTTGAGGGCTTGCCAGTGCTCGGGGGTTACGACCGTGCCCAGGGCATGGTCGAGGCTCTTACGCTTGGCCGCCGATTGCCAACACTCTTGAGCGGGGCATAGGTAGGCGCCGCGCCCCGGCTTACGCCACGACGTGTCGACCTCGACCGCGCCGTCGGGCGTACGCACAAGCCGCACGAGATGCCGTTTGGGGCGCTGCGTCCGGCAGGCCACGCACGAGCGCTCGGGAATGTGTTTCGGCATCTTTCCAAAGCCCCCGTCTACTCACGAGCGGATATGGCCGCCTGATTGCCGGCCTCAAGCGTGGACTCCCTGACCATGTCGGACGCCTTCTTGATATCAATGTGCCACCCGGTCAACCGTGCGGCCAAGCGGGCGTTCTGCCCCTCTTTGCCGATCGCGAGTGAGAGCTCACGATCGGGCACGATGACCGTTGCCTTCTTCTCCGCCTCGCGGATATCCACATGCGCTACGCTAGCCGGGCGCAACGCCCCCATGATCAACGTCTTCGGATCAGTGCTCCAAGGTATCACGTCGATCTTCTCACCATTGAGTTCGTTGATGACGTTCTGAATGCGCACGCCACGTTGGCCGACGCAGGAACCGACCGGGTCGACGTTGTCCTGCCGGGCGCTGACAGCCAGCTTGGTGCGTACACCAGGCTCACGCGCGAAGGCTTTGATCTCAACCGCGCCGGAACGTATCTCCGGCGCCTCCAACTCGAACAGCCGCTTCACCAGATTGCGATGGCTGCGCGAGACCGTTATCTGCATGCCGCGCACGGTCTTATGCGCCTCGACCACATAGACCTTGAGGCGCTGGCCGGTGCGATAGTGTTCGCTGGGGACCTGCTCGGCAGGCGGCATGAGTGTTTCAGCCTCCCCGAAATCAGCCACAGTGAGGACCACACCCTTCGCGTCGGTACGCTGCACGACGGCCGACACGATGTCGTCCTGGCGCTTGCCGACCGCATCGAAAACGCGATCGCGCTCGGCCTCGCCGATGCGCTGCATGATCACCTGCTTCGCGGTCTGGGCAGCGATACGCCCAAACTCTTTGGGCGCATCCACCACTTCGACCTCGACGATAGCGCCGATACCGGGGCGCGACGAGTAATTCTCGACATCTTTCAAGGAAATCTGAGTCCGCGGGTCCTCGACGTTGATGGCGACTTGCTTCTCAGCGTAGACCTTGAACTCGCCCGTCTGCTCGTTAAGGCGGACATGCACCTCGGGCGTCTGCCCAAACGTGCGCTTGTAGGTCGAGGTCAGGGCCGACTCGATCGCCCCGATCACCGCTTCCTTGCCCAGACCCTTCTCGGAGGTAATCTGGAGTATGGCGGTCCCGAAATCGTTACGCACCGCTTTACCCCTCCACTCTTCGTCTATCTGTCTATAAACGGAGAAGCGGGCTCTCACGCCCACTTCTCCTTTCACTGTACCGCTATTGTATCCGTTGCCACGGGTGACACGGACCATGGTTATGAAGCTACTAAGGGGTAGATACGACGGCTCGTCGCGACGCCCCTCGCTCTATCTTAACTCTTTTCATTATATCGCCGCGATGGAACGACGCCTACAATAGATGCGGCGTCAATCGCTCCATCAATTGCCCCTTGGGCATGAGGCCGACCAACCGCTCCGCCGGCTTGCCGTTCTTGAACAGGATCAACGTCGGGATGCTTTGAACGCCGAACGACGCCGCGCTCGCGGGATTAGCGTCGACATCAACCTTGACAAACTTTATCCGGCCCGCCAGTTCGCCGGCCAGTTCCTCCAGAATAGGCGTCAGGGCCTTGCACGGGCCGCACCACTGGGCCCAAAAGTCTACCAGAACCGGTTTGTCCGCCTCGTAGACCTCGGCCTTGAACGTGGCGTCAGTGATGGTGATAGAACGCGCCACTGGGTCTTTATCCTCCTCATCCTCTATCGTCGCGCGGCCGTTGTACGGGCGCGATATCACGGTGCCCGCCAACATCCGACATCCGTTGGGCAACCGCGGCAGCGTGTTGGGAGGTTACCGTACGGGGGACGGGGGAGCACTAAGAAAAAGTGTACGGGCTAGCCCCCTATGTGTCAACGAACGCCCGCTCTTTATGTAAAGTATAGCAGGTTGCGTCCGCGCCCGCGACTCGGTATACTGGTGGGGTTGGCCGAGGTGGCGGAATTGGCAGACGCGCTAGCTTGAGGTGCTAGTGGGCGCAAGCTCGTAAGGGTTCGAGTCCCTTCCCCGGCACACGAGACAAAGGGGGCGCGCGGCGGAAGCTATGCGCCTCCTTTTTCACGTTTCCCACGGATGCCCGGTTCGGTTATTCACTCACATGCACGATGCCCAGTTGTAGCGCCTTGCGCACGGCTTGTACGCGCGCCCGGACGACCGTCCCACTGCCGGCGCTAGCCGTCGCGCCTTTAATTGTCCGCACCAACTCCAGCGCGTCACGTAGGCCGCGATGGTCCGCCCGCGCCTGCTCCCAATCCGGGGGCAATCCGCAGCCATCGTCGTACACCTCCAGTAGCGCCAGGTCCTCGGCTACCCCCACCCGCACCGTCAGTCGTCGGCACTCACTATGGCGGACGGCGTTGGACAACGCCTCGTGGGCGAGCTGATAGAGGGCGAACGCTTCGTCCTCGGCCAGTCCGCCCGCGGTGTCGTCCAACTCCATCGCCAGAACACGCCCCTGTTCGTTCACGTACGGTGTTAAATAGGCCACGTAGGCGCGGATCGCCGCGGGCAGCCCGAAATCGTGCAGCAAGGCGGAGGCCGTCTCAGTGAGAATGGCGCGCAGCGACGTTTCGATCTGCGTGGCGGCCGCGGCCTGACTGCTGCCCGGCGCCAGCGTCTGGCGCAAGAGTACGACCTCTTGCAGCGGACCACGATGCAAGTGTTGGCTCAACCGCTCGCGCTCGCGACGGCGCGCGGTGAGCAAGTGGCGCTGCATCTCTTGCAACTGGTCGACCGCCTCGCGCAATTGTAGCAGCAGCCGGTGTCCCATCAAGAAACCGCCCAATTGCTGGCAAAGAATGGACAATACCTCGTTATCGGCAGCAAGGAAGGTGTCGTGGCGCAACTTCTCGCCCACCTCCAGCGTAGCCAGCGTGTCCGCATCGTGACGTACCGGGATGCGCCGCACCGGAGCCGGGTTCGCGGCGCCGGCGTGGGCCAACGCGGTACCGTCGCGCCATACTGAAAGGCTTGCCAACCCCAGGCCGCGCCGCATCTCCTCCAGGATCGGACCAAGGTCAGTGAGGTCGATGGCGAGGTTCAGCCGCTCACCGCCGTGCCGCGCCAGGGCGGCGTAGGTGGTCCGGCTGTCGGGCAGCAAGCGGTCGGCAGCCCGTTGCGCCAGCGGCACGCCCACGCCGGCCACCAAAACCACCACGGCCATATCCACGCCGCTGGCTCCATCGGCGGCCAGGGCCAGCCCGAGACACAGCGCGCCGCCCAGCAGCGCCGCCGTGATCGCCGTCCGCTGCACAGTGCGATGCAGGTTGAGCAAGCGATGCCGCAGCAACGCCCAGGAGAGGCTGGCGGGGAACAGTAACAATATCAGGCTGTCCGCCTCCGGCGGCCACGGTAGCCGCCAGCGCAGAATGGCCGGGATCACGGCGACCAGCGCGAAGACGCCGAAGGCGCTGCCGAGGCCGAGCAAGACCAGGCGATACTCCGGCCAATGTGGGCCACGACGCGCCGGCCAGGCCCGCCACACCCAGATACCAATGGCAAAAGCCTGACTAAGCGCGAACAGCGCCCCTCCCACCGCACGCGTGGGCGTGTAGAGCGCGCTGTCGCGGAAACCCGCCAGATAGAACAGGATCAAAGCGCCGCCGGCCAGCACAGGCGCGCGCCAGCCCAGGGCGAGCGTCCGGCCACCGCAAGGCAGGGCCGTCGCCAGCAGGGGCGTCAGCGGCGGAAGCAGCGCGAACCAACTGATCTCAAAGAGCATACTACCCCAGGTAGCCCCGTGCGCGAAGGCCGCCACCCCACACAGCCCAATGGCGACGGTCAGACAAAACAGCAAAAGGAACAGCGCGGGAACGCGCGCCCGTGCGAAAAGTAGGGTGCCAACCCCGATAGCAATGACGGCGGTAGCGATCGCCAGTTCCAGCCAGGCCAACCCAGGAGCCGAATCTCCGCGCGGCGGGATGACGACGGTACGGAGGCGCTGGCCGGTCCATACGCGCACAACTGTCGACCCTTGTGTCGCGGGTAGAGCATCCCCCTGCAGCAACGAGTCGGTGCGCAAGCCCGCATCCCATGCGAACGAGGTAGGCCAGACCGCGGTGACGCGCCACCAGTGTACCCGCGCCGTGGGGACGGCCTGATACCCGAGCAGGCGCGGGCCATGCAGAGCTGTCACGGCCCCAGTCAGGCTAACCAAGAAGAGGCTCAACGACAGGAGCGCCGCCATGAGAGGCCACGTAGGCCGCCAGCGTTGCTCCGCCGTCATCGCGAACACGGCGCTATCCTCCCGCGTGCATTAATGCTTGTTGTACCTACCAGTCTAGCGAGGCTCTGCCTCAGACCGACGAGATGTACGGGGTGAGAGCGTACACGTCAGCGTCAAAGCCTCTAGTTGCAGGAACGAGAGGAGTCGGGTATACCGAACTCCATATAGGACCGTCAAG